>OGPA01000016.1_pt1 | contig 218660 bp, 116 predicted proteins | sample 1552841 | NCBI WGS metagenome assembly OGPA01 (sample SAMEA2579916, study PRJEB22360) | human gut metagenome
TAACAAACCCATTGGACAAATTAAATATGCACTAATTTAATTCCGCCAACGGGTATATATTGTGTATAATAAAGGAAAAGTCAATGCTATTTATGGAGCTAATAGCAATAAGAACGCTTCGGCAGCCGTTCCTCCCGAATTTCCGGATGAGAAGAAATGGTATTGGCCTGGACATGGATTTGTAGATGACAACAAGCTATACATTTTTCAAACATTGATGTATCAGGGAGGAGATGATATGTGGGGCTTCAGATATGAAACCACCCATGTCCTAGAGTATAATTTGCCAGACTTTGAGTTGGTGAAAACGACTCCTATACCTTTCAAGGGTTCAGAGGATATTCATTATGGGATGGCGGTGCTGAAAGAAAGTGATTATGTTTATATCTATGCTCAGGTGGATGTAAGTAACGATATGGACCCTATATCTGAAGTGTTGGTTGCAAGATCTACTATGAATAGTTTATATACAGGTTGGGAATATTATACAGATTCCGGCTGGAGTACAAATGCTTCGGCAGCAGTTAAGTTGAAAGGCTTGACAAGTGTACCTGTTTCTTCACAGTTTAATGTATTTAAATTGCGTGATAAATATGTTTTGCTAACACAAAAGAAAACATTTAATTCAGGGGAAATATATACATTCATAGCAGATACTCCATATGGTCCATGGCGTAATAAACAACTTATTTTCAAGACATATGAACAAGATATTCCACATTTATTCACTTATAATGCGATGGGCCATCCTCAATTCGAAAAAGACGGGATGATACTAGTGAGTTACAATGTCAATACTGAAGTTTTTGCAGAACAATTTAGTGATGTAACTACCTATCGTCCTCGGTTCTTTTGGGTTGAAATAGATAAGATATTAAAATAAATGAGAAGTTAGGATGTGTTGTTACAGAAGTAAATTATACAATATATCTATAGCTCAAAACAATAAAAGTAAAACAGAATATGAAAAAGAATACATTAATTTTTGCAATAGTTTCATTGCTATTCTCTCTTTCAGGTTGTAATACTGACGACCGGGTAAAGATGAGTGATAATTATCCTGTTGATGGTGATATAAATTATGGTATCAGACAGGTTATGCAGTACGATGAAGTAAACATAAATGGTATAGATGTTGCTTCAAAGTTTCCGTTTTTTGAAACACTTAGGCTGACCATACACTATACGGACAGTAAAATAAGTGGAGTTACTTTTTCGAATGGAGAAGTACCTTTCTCTCCTTATAATTTTGAGGTCCCGTCAGGGAAAGTAGACTGTTATTTGGATACCGATGCTCTTCCCAATGAATTACGTATAACCGGGACAGATCATGTTATCGCTTATTATCAGAATGGAGAATTCAGTGTTCCTTTTAAGTTGGATTGTCCGTCACTGGATTATAAATATACCTTTAAAAGTATTAATCAATAAATTGAATACATATGAAACTCATGAAAAAAAGCAAACACTTGTTGCTACTTTTGGTTGCATCATTCCTTGTTGCCACTTGTATGACTATAGAGGATATTATTCATCCTGACAATGCGCAGGTAGATAGTGATATTAATATCTCTGTAAAAATAAAGATTGCTGCTGAAACAGATGGAAATAGTAAATTAGCATTTGGTATATTGGTACCCAAAAGTTGGAATGTAGCTAACAATGCTACTCTGACACTTACGACTGCAGCAGGTTTTGCAGGTAATGTCGTTACTAATGAACCCATGGTACTTGTGGGAGCTGGAGAGAAAAACCCATCGGATGCTTTGCCTTGGGCAGCTTCGTTTCAAAGTAAAATAGGTGTGCTGGAGAATACAGGACCAGTTGAGTGGGTCGTATTTAAATCTGCTACTACATTTCAGATCAATGATAAGGTTGCAGAGCAAAAAGAAGTAAGTGGTACAGTGAATATAAAACTCCATACAGGAGGAAGAGCTATAAAGTTCTTTATGGGATACACATTCTGTGGCGAAGCATTTGGATTTAACAGCGAGAAATATCCGGATGATTATGTTAAAGCCTCTAAAGTGCTTGAAGTAACAGGGGGAGACGAACCTATGATGGATTTCACCGCCGATCCTGCGATTTCCTTTGTTCCAGCAACTTTTGGTTTTGGTGATATATTCTCAATTAAGTACAATGAACCCCATTATGTGACAGAAGGAGGTCTTAAGGGTGGAGAAGTTTATCTTATGGGGAAAGTTACATACGAAGAAAATGGAGTAGAAAAAGAAAAAACTGTAGATAAAACAAGTAGTAAGACACTGATGGATGAATTAGGTGATATGGGGCAGGTAACTTCATGGCAGAAATATATTTACCCGAAAGAGTTTTTTGGATTGTCAAAAGAGTCTGTCATTTTAAATATCAAGGTTCATTTTACAAATAAGGATAAAAGCATTGTTATTTTGGATAACGAAACAAATAGTGATTTTGTAGTAGAAGAAACATGCGAATAACGAATAAAGTGGGGATCTTAGTTTATAGGATCTCCACTTTTGTCTTTTTTGATAGCAATAAGATAGATAATTTTAGTTCTCATATGTAAGTGGTGATATTTCTCCAATTTTATATAAGCTATACAGAGAGCTGGGTAACACTTTGCCATAGAACGTTTTATGACTAATGAACATTAAAATAAATAAGCGATTCTTGCTGATATGCCTGTTTTATATGAGTAGTGGTTGTTTGCAGGCACAATCAGTCATACCTCCTTTTAAAAAGGGGGAACGTGTGGTATTTACTGGGAATAGTATTACTCATGGTGGTCATTATCATTCTTTTATTTGGTTGTATTATATGACCCGTTTTCCTGATAAACCTATTACTATTATGAATGCAGGTATTGGTGGAGAGAGTACGTGGGATATGAAGGACCGGTTGGATGATGATGTTTTCGACAGAAAGCCAACCTACGTGACTCTTACGTTTGGCATGAATGATACAGGTTATGATATTTATATGAAAGATAATGCGAATGAACTGTCAGAACAACGGATTGTCAAGTCATTGGATAGTTTTAGGGAAATAGAGGGACGGTTATTGGCTAAAAATAAAATAACCAAAGTATTGATCGGTGGTTCTCCTTATGATGAAACTTCGAAGTTTAATAATTTCATTTTGCATCAGAAGAATAATGCTATTCTGAAAATAATAGATGCTCAGCGTGTATCGGCAAAGAAGAATGGTTGGGGCTTTGTTGATTTTAATGAACCGATGTGTAAAATCAGTTTGGAAGAACAAAAAAGAGATTCCACATTTACTTTTTGCAGAGTAGACCGCATTCATCCTGATAATGATGGGCAGATGGTGATGGCTTATTTGTTCCTGAAAGCTCAGGGATTGGCAGGATCTGAAGTTTCGGAATTTTCAATCGATGCTCAACATTTGGATGTAATAGTTCATAAGAACTGTAAAATATCAAAGTTGAAGAGGGAAAAGAAGAATTTGACTTTTGATTATTTGGCTTATGCTCTTCCTTATCCTTTGGATTCCATTCCACGACATGGCTGGGGAAATATGAGATCACAGCGTGATGCAATACCGCTAGTTCCATTTATGAAGGAATTTAATCAAGAACGTTTTCAAGTACATAACTTGGAAAAAGGAATTTACCAGCTAACTATAGATGACCAATATATAGATAATCTTTCATCTGAGCAATTAATGAAAGGGATTAATTTGGCAGATTACCCGACTACCCCCCCAATATCAGCAAGCGATGAAGATTATGTACTTGAATGAAGAACGATTTGAAATAGAGAAGCGATTCAGAGAATATTTGTGGACAGAATATTCTTTTTTGAGGAAGGAAGGGCTTCTTTTTGTCGATAATCAGAAAGCTATTGATAAATTGCAAGAATACTTACCTAAAGATTTATTTCTTCGAGCGAGCTATGGCTGGTATATCAAAGCAATGCATCCTGAAATACGTAAGGTATGGAAAAACTATATGAATTCTATTATTAAAGCTATTTATAAAATAAATAAACCGGTAACTCATCGGGTGAAACTAATTAGAATGGAGCAATGATTTGATTATATTGAAATATATAACTGATGTTTATGAGGAATATACGAATTTTATTATATGTAGGGTTAATTGGTTGTTTTTTTGTCAATCAATCTTTGTTTATAGCAAAGCAAAAAAGTATTCTTTCAAACTGATTGATTTGAAGTGTGAGGGGCTTGTAAATCCTTTGGGTATTGATAATAGGATTCCTCATTTCAGTTGGAAACTGAAGGGTGATGGGTTGAAAGAAGGGCAAGCTTATTATGAGATACAGGTCTCTTCAGATAGTCTTTTACTAATGCGGGATAAAGCCGATCTGTGGAAGTCTGGAAAATAAAGTCAAGTGTTTCGGTGATGGTACCTTATCAAGGCAGACCTCTGTCTTCCCGTTCATTATGTTATTGGAGAGTTCGCATATGGGACTTTAAAAAACAAGTTTCGGAATGGAGCCTGGTAGCTCGTTTTTCTATCGGTCTTTTGAATAAATCACAAATGCACGGTGAATATATAGGGGTATCTATTGAAGGAGGACAGATCTGTGCACCTATTCTTCGTAAAAAAATAAATATAGAGACAGTAGAAACGGCTTTTTTACATGTGAACACATTGGGGTATCACGAGATCTATCTTAATGGAAAAAAAATTAGCGAAGCTGTTCTAACACCTGCTGTGTCTCACTTGACTAAACGTTCATTGATTGTTACTTATGATGTTACCCCTTATCTGAAAAAAGGGGAAAACGATTTGTTGATTTGGCTTGGGCAAGGTTGGTATAAAAATACTACTTATGGAGCAGTTTATGGTGGTCCATTAGTAAAAGCAGAATTGAATGTATTACGCGATGGCAAATGGAAAGTACTAACTAAAACTGATAATTCATGGTTTGGGCGTGAGAGTGGGTATTCAGATAGAGGTATTTGGCGTGCATTGCAATTTGTCGGTGAAAAAGTGGACGGAAGAATATTGCCAACAGATCTTTCAACACAGGCTTTGAACCAAATGGAATGGGCTCCGGTAGTAACGGTGGAAGTTCCCGAACATATTGTTTCACCTCAAATGTGTGAAGTGAATAAAATCCATAGAATACTATCGCCTGTTTCTATAAAGAAATTAGCTAAAAGCACTTGGCTGATAGATATGGGACAAGTACAGACAGGATGGTTTGAAATGCGTATGCCTGTATTGCCTATTGGACATGAAGTTATAATGGAATATAGTGATAATCTGACTAAGGAGGGAGAATTTGATAGACAGGGTGAAAGTGATATTTATATATCTGGTGGTCGGGAAGGCGAGTGTTTTAGAAATAAATTTAATCACCATGCCTATCGTTATGTACGCATCTCTAATCTTTCTGTAAAACCGGAAGGGGAATGGATGAAATCTCTTCAAATTTGCGGTGATTATCAGCAAATTGCTACTTTTGAATGTTCGGATTCTGATTTGAATGCTATTCATAACATGATTCAGTACACGATGAAGTGTCTCACCTTTAGTGGGTATATGGTAGATTGTCCACACTTGGAACGTGCCGGATATGGTGGTGACGGGAATTCTTCAACTATGTCTTTACAAACGATGTATGATGTAGCTCCAACGTTTGAGAATTGGGTACAGACCTGGAGTGACTCAATGCGCGAAGGAGGAAGTTTACCGCACGTAGGACCCAATCCCGGTGCTGGTGGCGGTGGTCCTTATTGGTGCGGATTTTTTGTGATGGCTCCTTGGAGGACTTATGTTAACTATAATGATTCGAGGCTGATTGAGAAATACTATTCTCAAATGAAAGAATGGTTTAAATATGTTGATAAATATACTGTTGATGGTTTATTGAAACGCTGGCCTGATACGAAATACCGTGATTGGTATCTTGGTGACTGGTTGGCACCGGTGGGAGTGGATGCTGGCATTCAATCCTCCGTTGATTTGGTAAACAATTGTTTTATTAGTGAATGTTTGGACGTAATGAGTAAAATAGCCTTTACATTGGGTAAAAAAGAAGAAGCAGAAGAGTATGCTACCCGTAAAGAAAAACTTAATAAACTGATACATCAGACTTTCTATCAGCCTAATGAGGGTATTTATTCTACAGGTTCACAGTTAGATATGTGTTATCCTATGTTGGTCGGTGTCGTTCCTGATGATTTGTATAATACAGTGAAAGAGAAGATGGTGGTTGTAACTGAACAAAAATATGAAGGTCATATCGCGGTTGGATTGGTGGGAGTACCAATTTTGACGGAATGGGTGATTCGGAATAAAAAGGTGGATTTTTTCTATCAGATGTTGAAGAAACGTGATTATCCCGGTTATCTGTACATGATTGATAACGGAGCAACAGCAACTTGGGAATATTGGAGTGGTGAGCATAGCCGGGTACATAACTGCTATAATGGTATTGGAAGTTGGTTTTATCAGGCTATAGGAGGAATACGTCCTGATGAAGCTGCACCTGGGTATCGTCATGTTTATATCGATCCTCAAGTTCCAAATGGACTAACTTGGGCTAGGGTTACAAAAGAATCGCCTTATGGCACTATTGTCGTTAATTGGGAGTTGAAAGATAACCTAATGCATCTTCAACTTTCGGTTCCTGCAGGAACAACTGCTATTGTATGTGTTCCTGATACTGCTGTTTCATGTAAAATGAACAATAAAAAAGTTAATATTGGAAAGAAAACAGTTCTAGTAGAAAAAGGAGACTATGATTTCGTATTTAGCTTGAAGATACAGTAGTTTATATTAGAACTGTATTTTGGTTCTTCAATAAAATAATTGTTATGTCAAAAGAGGGTGATGTAGTGTGCTATACGTCATTCTCTTTTTTGTTTTTTGAGAGAGAGTTTAGTGGTAATTATACTTTTATTCGTCTTAATAAAGTAAATCATCATAATATACATATAAATGATAACTATAAAAAAACTATTAGTTGGGATTATAGCAGTTTTTTTTCCTTCAGGGATGCAAGCTCAAACGAAAGACTTGGTGCAATACGTCAATACGTTGCAGGGCACTGATTCTCATTTCGGATTAAGTTATGGAAATACATATCCTACTACCGGTATGCCTTATGCCATGCATACCTGGTCTGCACAAACCGGGAAGAATGGAGAGGGCTGGAAGTATCAGTATGCGGTAGATGCCATCAGAGGATTCTGTCAGTCACATCAATGCAGCCCGTGGATGAGTGATTATGCCGTATATTCCTTTATGCCGATGGTGGGAGATCTAGTCGTTAATCAGGATAAACGGGCGATGAAATTTAGTCACGACAATGAAATTGCCAAGCCGCATTATTATAAAGTAACACTGAATAATGGCATTACCACCGAAATGGCACCGACTACTCGCGGCGTGCATTTGCGTTTTTCCTATCCCTCTACCGGAGATGCCTATCTGGTGATCGACGGATATACGGATATGAGTGAAATCAAAATAGATCCCGCAAAGAGACAAATATCCGGTTGGGTGAATAACCAGCGTTTTGTAAATAATTCCAAGACATTCCGCAGCTACTTTGTTGTGCAATTCGATAAAGCATTTGAAGATTACGGCGTGTGGGAAAATCAGAAAGATGAAATCTTTTCTAAAAAACAGGAAGGAGCAGGCAAAGGTTATGGTGCTTATATCAAATTTAAGAAAGGCTCGAAAGTACAAGCTAAGGCAGCCTCTTCCTATATCAGTGCAGAACAGGCTGTGATTACTCTGAACAATGAATTAGGGAAAGATTCCAATCTGGAAACCACTAAAGCCCGTGGACAAAAAACATGGAATGAACTGCTGAACAGAATTCAGGTAGAGGGTGGAACAGAAGAACAAATGAAGACTTTTTATTCATGTCTGTTCCGTGCCAATCTCTTCTCACGTAAATTCTATGAACGTAAAGCGAACGGAGAACCTTATTATTACAGCCCTTATGACGGCAAAGTATATGACGGATATATGTATACCGATAATGGATTCTGGGATACTTTCCGTTCACAGTTCCCACTGACCAATATTCTTCATCCCACTATGCAAAGACGCTACATGAATGCTTTGCTTGCCGCACAGGAACAATGCGGATGGCTACCATCCTGGTCGGCTCCCGGAGAAACGGGAGGAATGTTGGGCAATCATTCCATCTCATTATTGGCAGACGCATGGGCAAAAGGCATCCGTACCTTCGACCCGGAAAAAGCATTGAAAGCATACGCACACGAAGCGATGAACAAAGGTCCTTGGGGAGGAGCCAACGGACGCGGCTTCTGGAAAGAATATTTTGAACTGGGATATGTTCCTTATCCGGAATCAATGGGATCGAGTGCCCAGACCATGGAATATGCTTATGATGATTTCTGTGGCTACCAGTTGGCAAAAATGGTTGGAAACAAACACTATCAGGAAGTTTTTGCCCGTCAGATGTACAACTATAAGAATGTATTCGATCCGTCCATCGGGTTTATGCGTGGAAAAGGAGTCGATGGCAAATGGCAGGAACCGTTTGATCCGCTGGAATGGGGCGGACCTTTTTGTGAGGGCAATGCTTGGCATTATACGTGGTCGGTATTCCATGATACTGAAGGATTAATCAACTTGTTCGGAAGCGATGAGAAGTTTACTACCAAAATAGATTCAGTGTTTACCCTGCCCAGCATTATCAAGCCGGGAACATACGGAGGAGTGATCCACGAAATGAAAGAAATGGAAATCGCAGGGATGGGACAGTATGCACATGGAAATTAGCCGATTCAGCACATGCCTTATCTGTATAGTTATGCCGGACAGCCATGGAAGACACAATATTGGGTACGTCAGATTGTTGAAAGACTCTATAATTCAACAGAAAGAGGATATCCGGGTGATGAAGACCAAGGCGGTATGTCATCTTGGTATATATTAAGCTCATTAGGCATTTATGCCGTTTGTCCGGGTACGGATGAATATGTGATTGGCAGTCCACTATTTAAAAAGGCTACCATAACGCTGGAAAACGGAAATAAGTTTGTGATTGAAGCAAATAACAACAATAAAGAGAATGTCTATATCCAGTCTGCTACTTTGAATGGACGTGTATTGGATAAGAATTTTATTAAATATGACGATATAGCAGACGGTGGTACGCTCCGTTTTGAAATGGGAGGGCAACCGAATAAAGAAAGATGCACGTCAAAATATGCCGCTCCTTTCTCTCTGTCGAAAGAATAAGAAAAGAAATAACGAAAATACAGTATGAAAAATAAAGTTTTAACAGGTTTAATATTGGTATTGATTGGAGGGTGGGGGAGCCTCCTGGCCCAGAATGGCGGGAGCAATTATGCCCGTCAGGTGAATACACTGATAGGTACAAAAGGTGTGGGTCTGACTTCGGGATATCTTTATCCCGGAGCCACCTATCCTTATGGAATGGTGCAGTTTACCCCCTCTTACTTTTCTAAACGTTCCGGATTTGTCATCAACCAATTGAGTGGCGGCGGTTGCGAACACATGGGCAACTTCCCTACTTTTCCGGTAAAAGGCAAACTGAAGATGTCTCCGGACAATATTCTCAACTATCGTATCAATATCTCTGAAGAAAAAGGACATGCAGGTTATTATGAGGCAATGGTGCAGGAAGACATCAAAGCCAAACTGACTGTGACCGAAAGAACCGGTATGGCGAGTTATGAATATCCGGCAGATCAGCAATATGGTACGATTATTATCGGTGGAGGTATCTCCGCCACTCCGATCGAGCAGGCAGCCATCGTAATCACTGCACCGAATAAGTGTGAAGGATATGCAGAGGGTGGTAATTTTTGCGGTCTGCGTACACCGTATAAAGTCTATTTTGTTGCAGAATTTGATGCTGATGCCTTAGAATCGGGAACCTGGAAAAGAGATAAACTGAAACCGAACACAACTTTTGCCGAGGGAGAATATTCTGGAGTCTACTTTACTTTTGATGTAAGCAAGAAGAAAAATATCCAGTATAAGATTGGTGTCTCTTATGTTTCCGTAGAAAATGCACGTGAGAATCTGAAAGCAGAGAATACCGGATGGGACTTCTTACAGATTCAGAACCAGGCAGAATCCAAATGGAATCACTACTTAGGTAAAATCGAAGTAGAGGGCACTAATCCGGACCGGACCACTCAATTTTATACCCATCTGTATCGTTCGTTCATTCACCCGAATGTATGCAGTGATGTGAACGGAGAGTATATGGGAGCTGATTTCAAGGTGCATAAGTCCCGTTCGAAACATTACACCTCTTTCAGTAACTGGGATACCTATCGCACACAGATTCAATTATTGTCGATGCTCGATCCCGAAGTTGCTTCTGATATTGTGATTTCTCACCAACTATTTGCCGAAGAGGCTGGCGGCGCTTATCCACGTTGGGTAATGGCCAATATTGAAACCGGAGTGATGCAAGGAGATCCGACTCCTATCCTGATCTCTAATGCCTATGCTTTTGGTGCCCGTAATTATGATCCGAAGCCGATTTTCAAAATAATGAGAAAGGGAGCCGAAGAACCGGGAGCAATGTCGCAGAATGTGGAGGCGCGTCCGGGATTGAAACAGTATTTGGATAAAGGATATTATAATGCTTCCATTCAATTGGAATATACTTCTTCGGATTTTGCCATCGGACAGTTTGCATTGCACGCCGTAGGAGATGAATTTGCAAGTTGGCGTTATTTTCATTTTGCCCGTTCATGGAAGAATCTGTACAATCCGGAAACCGGCTGGCTGCAATCACGTAATCCGGATGGTTCGTGGAAACCTCTGACTGAAGACTTCCGTGAATCGACCTATAAGAATTATTTCTGGATGGTGCCTTACGATATTGCCGGTCTGATTGAAATAATCGGTGGAAAAGCCGCTGCAGAGAAACGTTTGGACGAATTCTTCACCCGTCTGGATGCCGGCTACAATGATGCCTGGTTTGCTTCCGGCAATGAACCGAGTTTCCATATCCCCTGGATATACAACTGGGTGGGAACTCCCTACAAAGCGCAGGAAATTATCAACCGTGTATTGAATGAACAATATTCAAGTAAAATTGACGGTCTGCCGGGCAATGATGATTTAGGTACGATGGGTGCCTGGTATGTGTTTGCCTGTATCGGTCTTTATCCCGAAATACCGGGAATAGGAGGCTTTACTGTAAATACACCAATCTTTTCATCGGTGAAAGTTCATCTGAAGAAAGGAGATATAGTGATAAAAGGCGGTTCGGAAAAGAATATCTATATCAAATCCATGAAGTTGAATGGCAAACCGTATGATAATACATGGATAGACTGGGATCAACTTAATAACGGTGGGACTATTGATTTTGCTACCTCGGCCAAACCCGATGTGAAATGGGGAACTAAAGTGATACCTCCCTCTTTCCCTTAAGAAGAAAGTAAGTCGGTTAATAACTAATACCAAACGTAAGAATGAAAAGAAAACTACAGAACATAGCTTATCTACTGATGGCTGTCGCATTCGTTACTTCATGCGGCGAGAAGAAACAAACATCCGAATTTCCGGATTGGGCGTGGGCGGACTTCCAGCGTCCGGAAGGTGTTAACCCAATTATCTCACCTGATACTACTACTATTTTCTATTGTCCGATGAGGCAGGATTCAGTGGCATGGGAGGCGAGCGATACATTCAATCCGGCTGCCACCGTCTATGATGGAAAAGTAGTAGTGCTCTATCGGGCTGAAGATAATTCGGCAACCGGTATCGGTTCACGTACTTCCCGTTTAGGATACGCTTCTTCTGACGACGGAATCCATTTCCAACGAATGTCTGTTCCCGTATTTTATCCGGCGGACGATAGCCAGAAAGAACTCGAGAATCCGGGCGGTTGCGAAGACCCGCGCGTTGCCGTAACAGAAGACGGACTCTATGTAATGCATTACACACAATGGAACCGTAAACAGGCACGTTTGGCAGTGGCCACCTCACGTGACCTTCAAACTTGGGAAAAACACGGACCTGCTTTTGCCAAAGCCTATAATGGAAGATTTCTGGATGAATTCTCAAAGTCTGCCTCTATCCTGACTAAATTAGTCGACGGCAAACAAGTGATCGCCCAAATAGATGGGAAATACTGGATGTATTGGGGAGAAAAGTTTGTCAATGTAGCTACCTCCACAGACCTCGTCAATTGGAAACCAATGTTGGATGAAAACGGCGAATTCCTGAAAGTCATGATACCCCGTCCGGGTAAATTCGACAGTGACCTGACCGAGTGTGGTCCTCCTGCTATCCTGACAGATAAAGGAATCCTGTTGCTTTATAACGGAAAAAACAAATCGGGTGCAGAGGGAGATACGCTTTATACAGCGAATTCTTATTGTGCCGGACAAGCCCTGTTTGATAGTAAAGACCCTACCAAACTGATCGATCGTCTGGATAAACCGTTCTATACTCCCGAATCAGACTTTGAGAAAAGCGGACAATACCCTGCCGGAACTGTATTTATTGAGGGACTTGTATTTCACAACCAGAAGTGGTTCCTCTATTATGGCTGTGCTGATTCTCGCGTGGCCGTTGCCGTATACGATCCTCTCAAAAAATAAAGGAAATGTTCATGAAGAAGATCATAACCTTTCTGTTTGGTATTTGTCTTGCGCCACAACTTGTGGCGCAAGAACAACAGTACTTTATGAATCCGGTTATCCGGGGCGACATGCCCGATCCGTCCATGATCCGGATAGATGATACGTATTATGCCACAGGAACATCATCCGAGTGGGCTCCTTTCTACCCGGTATTCACATCCAAAGACATGGTCAACTGGAAACAGGTGGGGCATATCTTCTCCAAACAACCCTCCTGGACTTCAAACTCATTCTGGGCACCAGAGCTATATTATCACAATAATAAAGTCTATTGTTACTACACTGCCCGTCAGAAAACCACCGGAATTTCTTATATCGGAGTAGCCACCTCGGATTCTCCTTTGCATGAATTTACCGATCATGGTCCGATCATAACGTATGGAACAGAGGCCATTGATGCATTTATCTATGATGACAATGGGCAATTGTATATTAGCTGGAAAGCGTATGGATTGGACAAATGTCCGATAGAACTACTGGGGAGTAAACTTTCTGCCGACGGATTACGTTTGGAGGGCGAACCTTTTTCTCTGTTGGTAGATGAGGAAGAGATAGGCATGGAGGGGCAATATCATTTCAAACAAGGCGATTATTATTACATCGTGTATTCGGCTCATGGTTGCTGTGGTCCCTCTAGTAACTACGACGTATATGTGGCACGTTCCAAAAACTTTTGTGGACCGTATGAAAAATATGCCGAAAATCCCATTTTGCATGGAGGTGAGGGTGACTATATTTCATGTGGTCATGGCACAGCGGTAAAGACTCCCGATGGAAGAATGTTTTATTTGTGCCATGCCTATTTAAAAGGAGAAAACTTCTATAACGGACGCCAACCTGTTCTACAGGAAATGGAGGTGACAGCAGATCATTGGGTGCGTTTTAAAACGGGTAATATTGCCGTTGCCAAGCAGCCCATGCCTTTTAAAACAACCCGGCAGAAGCCTCTTGCAGACTTTGAAGATCGCTTTCAAGATAGTAAATTGAAAATTGACTGGACTTGGAATTATCCTTATTCAGATGTAAATATTGCATTAAAGAAAGGAAAACTTTCCCTGTCCGGCACTCCGAAAAAAGACAATAAACAGGGTACTGCATTATGTTTGCGTCCACAATCTTCGCACTATAGTTGTGAAACCAAAGTGATTCGTACGAATGAAAGTTTGCAGGGATTAACCTTGTATGGCGATGATAAGAATTTGGTAACTTGGGGAGTCAAAGGCAATAAATTGCAGTTGAAAATGCTGAAAGACAATTCAGAATCAATACTCCATGAATCCAGTCTCACTACTAATAAAGACATTTATCTGAAGATGGAGGTAGAACAGGGTTGTATTTTCAACTTCTACGAAAGTAAGGATGGAAAGACATGGAAATCTGTATTGGATACTCCCTTAAAAGGAGCCTTTTTGACTCGTTGGGATAGAGTGCAACGTCCGGGATTACTTCACTGCGGTGCTGAAGATGTGCCAGCGGAATTTGCTTATTTCAAAATGAGAAACTTGAAATAAATGAACTGGACAATAAATAAATGAACTGGATGATGAATAGGCGAATAAATCGGATAAAGACAGATAAAACAATGTATATCAACTTATAGTATTTGTAAAAAAAGATATTAAGACATGAAAAAGTTTTTTGTATTGATTGCGGCAGTTTGTATGACATATACTACTGTCTTTGCTCAAACTGTGAAACCTTTTAAAGAGGGTGAAAGAGCAGTATTTTTAGGAAACAGTATCACGGATGGCGGTCATTACCATTCGTATATCTGGTTGTATTATATGACTCGTTTTCCGAATATGCCTCTCCGCATATTGAACGGTGGTATTGGCGGAGATACGGCATACGATATGAACAAACGCTTGGATGGAGATATTTTCCCAATGAAACCCTCTGTGTTGATGGTTACTTTTGGTATGAATGACTCCGGATATTTTGAATATAATGGGGATAATCCCAAAGAATTCGGCGAACAGAAATATCAGGAAAGTATCAAGAACTACCAGCAAATGGAGAAACGTTTCAAAGATCTTCCTGATACCCGTATTGTGATGGTCGGAACTTCCCCTTATGATGAAACCGTGCAATTGAAAGAGAATGTACCGTTCAAAACAAAGAACGAAACTATCAAACGTATCGTTGAATACCAGAAAGAATCTGCAGCAAAGAACAATTGGGAATTTACTGATTTGAATGCTCCTATGGTTGCTTTGAATCAACAAAACCAACAGAAAGACCCGACATTTACTCTTTGTGGCAGCGACCGTATTCATCCGGATAATGACGGACACATGGTGATGGCTTACCTTTTCCTGAAAGCACAGGGGGTTGTGGGTAAAGAAGTAGCAGATATGGAGATTAATGCCAATAGGAAACAGGCTGTTAAAGCAGAGAATTGTACAATCTCAAATATCAAGAAGAACGGAAAAGATTTGAGCTTTGACTATCTGGCAGAAGCTCTTCCTTATCCTTTGGATACTATCGCCCGTGGATGGGGACAAAAAAAGGCTCAGGCAGAAGCTACGAAAGTCATTCCTTTTATGGATGAAATGAACCGTGAAGTTCTGAAAGTAACAGGTCTGAAGGGTGATTATAAATTGTTGATTGATGAGGAAGAAATCGGAATATGGAGTGGAGATGACTTGGCAAAAGGTATTAATCTAGCTGCTGAATCCAAGACTCCTCAATATCAACAGGCATTAGCTGTGATGCACCTGAATGAATATAGATGGGAGATTGAGAGAAGTTTCAGAGACTATGCATGGACTCAATTTAGTTTCTTTCAACAAAAAGGATTACTTTTTGCCAATGACAGACAAGCTATCAAGGTTATGGATGAAAATCTTGAGAAGAATGGATGGCTGAAAGGACATCGGGATGGCTATACCAGAATGATGTCTGATGCTGTACGTGAGGCTCGTGAACAGGAAATGGATGTTCTTATCAATAAGATTTATGAAATAAATAAGCCTGTTGTAAGAAGGGTTTTACTAAGAAAGATATGATGCGATAACGGCGTAGAAATAGGATAGAATACTCATCGTAATGAGAAAAAATACTCATACCTATGGAAATATATTCTCATAGGTATGAGTATTTTTTCTCATAGGAATAAGTATAGTTGAGAATTGAGCTTTTAACTCTTCTTCCAGAAGTCGGAAGTGAAAAGCAATAATACTGTAAACAATTCCAAGCGTCCCAAGAGCATTAAGAAAGAAAGCAGCCATTTGGCAGCATCAGGCAATGCACTCCATGAGAAAGCCGGACCACATGTGCCGAGGCCTGGTCCCATATTACCTATGCTTGAGATTACGGTTCCTATTGATTCCAGAAAACCGACTCCTAAGCCCATCATGACAAGTACACTGATGATAACAATGACCACATACAAAAAGGTGAAAGCCAATACAGTAGACTGAATGGAAGGGGAAATAACTTGCTTATTTACCCGCACCGGGAGTATGGCGTTAGGGTGAAGAATATGTTTGAATTCATTTTTCACTACTTGAAACAGGATAACCATACGAATACACTTGATACCTCCTGTTGTACTGCCGGCACAAGCTCCGATAATCATCACAATGATGAGGCAGCCCCAGAGGATAGAAGGCCAGAGCATATAGTCAGCTGTGACGAATCCCGTAGAAGTTTGCAATGAAACCACTTGGAAAAGCGATTTCCGGAATGCCTCCTCTACTCCCATAGAAGAAGTCTGATGGAGCCAGATAGCAATGAATAGAGTGAAGAATGAAACACAAATAAAGTAGAACTTCAGTTCCGCATCATGTAGGAACTTCTTAATCTTCCCATTAAACATCAACAGCAGCAACGTGAAGTTAATACCTGAAAGGAACATGAAAATGGAAATTACATAGTCTATGTAAGGTGAATGGTAATATTCAATGCTGGCCTGTTTGGTAGAGAACCCACCGGTGCTGGTCGTTGCAAAAGCATGACATACACTGTCGAATATACTCATGCCACCACCTATTAATAAAATAATCAGCGTTCCCGTCATTCCGGCATAAATACCCCAAATCCATTTAGCAGTGATGCCAATGCGAGGATGCACTTTATCATGAGTAGGTCCACTGGCTTCTGCTGCGAACACCTGAATTCCGCCCACACCGAAAATCGGCAGAACGGCAATGGTGAAGAATACAATACCCAAACCACCTATCCACTGCGTCATAGCCCGCCAGAAAAGTATTCCGTGGGGCATCGACTCTATATTATTCAGAATAGTGGCACCTGTACTGCTAAATCCGGACATCGTTTCAAAAAATGCATCCGCAACATTGGGAATATATCCTCCTATATAATAAGGTAACATACCGAAAAAGGAAAAGGTAACCCATGCTGCGCTGACGATGACATATCCATCACGGCGATTCAAGGATTTCACAGCGTCTTTCCCGATGGCAAGCAGCAGAAAGCCAATACAGGCTGTGACAGCAGATGAAATCAGGAAACTCTGCAAGTCATTCTCTTTATAAAAAAGAGAAACCGCTCCACAACATAACAGCATTGCTGTTTCTATCAGAAGCAGAAAGCCCAGAATCCGGAATATCATCTTTGAATTAATCATAAATTGGTTTAGTTGTCTTATGCTTAATTAAAGAACTTCTCGATCTTTTTAATCATCATACTCAGACAGAATACGACTACATGGTCGCCGGGACGGATTTGTGTATCACCCGTCACCAAGATACCTTCTCCGTTACGGATCATTCCTCCGATGGTAGTTCCCTTCGGGAGTCCCAGGTCTTTAATCAGGTGTTTGGTGATTTTTGCACCTTCCGGTACAGTGAATTCAGCAACATCCGCATTAGCAAAAGTAAGACATTTCACATTAGACACATCGGCATCCAACATCATTTGGTAGATATGGCTGGCAGCAATCATTTTTTTATTGATAACAGTACCGATGTCAAGGCTTTCCGCCATACCGATATAGTCGATATTCTCCACTTCTGCCACAGTCTTTTCCACTCCCATACGTTTAGCGGCAAGACAGGCTAGAATATTCGTTTCCGAGTTACCGGTCAGAGCAACAAATGCTTCGGTATTCTTTAGTCCCTCTTCGATGAGCAAATCCATATCGCGACCATCTCCGTTGATAATCATTGTCTTATCATCCAGTAACTCCGTCAGGCGGTTGCAACGGTTCAGATCATTATCTACTATTTTCACCTGCATATAGTCCGGCACATATTGTGCGGTACGGACTGCGATACGGCTTCCCCCCATGATCATCACATTGCGTACGTCGGCATAATCTTCCTTGCCGGCTATCTTACGAATGTAAGGAATATACTTGCGGGTAGTGGTGAAATAAACAATATCATGCAATTTAATGACATCGTCTCCACGGGGAATAATCGTTTCCGTTCCACGTTTGATGGCTACTACGTGATAAGGTATGTTAGGACCGCCTAGCTGATGCAGCGGTATATTCAGGATTTCAGCCTTTTCGCGCATCTTCGTGCCAATCAGAACCAGAGAACCTCCACAGAACTCCCACCATTGGCGTACCCAGCTCATACGCATGGAAGATACGATTTCTTTGGCAGCCAGCATTTCCGGGTAAATCAGAGAATCTACTCCCAACTTCTGGAAAAACTCTTTATTTTTGGGCAGAAGATATTCGTAATTGTCGATACGTGCCACTGTCTTTTTAGCTCCCAGATTGGTAGCCAGCATACAGGCAGTCATGTTACGGCTTTCGTCCGGTGTGACTGCGATAAACAGGTCGGCTTCTTTGACGCCCACTTCTTTCAATCCGGAGATGGAAGAAGGAGAAGCGGCAACAGTCAGCAAGTCAAAATTGGCACTAAGAGCGCTTAGTTTCTCTTCGTCATCATCCATCAAGATGATATCTTGCTTTTCGCGCGATAACAACTTGGCCAAATGGGTGCCTACGTTGCCGGCACCGGCAATAATAATCTTCATGTCAATTGATAAATTCTTTTATTTTAGTCAGAATCCCTTCTTCATCCATGCCGCACAGTTGATACAGTTCGGCAACTGATCCATGCTCTACAAATAGGTTGGGGATACCGATACGCTTCACGGTTGGTTTGTATTCGTTGTCTGCCATAAATTCAAGGATAGCACTACCCATACCGCCTTTGATAATCCCGTCTTCGATAGTCAGGACACGTTGGAATTTGCGTCCTACCTCATGTAATAGCTCTTCGTCCAGCGGTTTCAGGAAACGCAAATCGTAATGGGCGATCGACAGACCGAAATCAGCTTCTGCCCGGGGGATGGCACGGACAGCTATGTTTCCTATCGGTCCGATAGTGATAACCGCAAGGTCGTTGCCCTCTTTCAGTTTTCGTCCTTTTCCCACCGGAATCTCTTCCAGCGGACACTTCCAGTTTACTAATACACCGCGTCCGCGAGGGTAACGGATCACGAACGGACCCTTGTCCGGTAATTGTGCCGTATACATCAGGCGACGTAATTCATGTTCATCCATGGGCGAACTGATCGTCAGATTGGGAATTGGACGCAAACATGCCATATCAAAAGCTCCGTGATGAGTGGGACCGTCTTCGCCAACCAGTCCGGCGCGGTCGAGGCACAAAACAACAGGGAGATTCTGAATTGCTACGTCATGAATGATATTATCATGCGCGCGTTGCATAAAAGATGAATAGATATTGCAGAATGGTTGCAGTCCGTCTTTTGCCATCCCACCGGAGAAAGTAACCGCATGTCCTTCGGCAATGCCTACATCAAACGCACGTTTGGGCATTTTCTCCATCAGTATGTTCATCGAACAGCCGCTAGGCATGGCGGGAGTGACACCGACAATCTTCGGATTGGCTTCGGCAAGCTCTACCAATGTATTTCCGAATACATCCTGGAAAAGCGGAGGCATTCCTTCTGTGTTAGCAATGAAACGTTCGCCGGTGACGGGATCGAATTTGCCGGGAGCATGCCATTCGGTAGCGTGCTTCTCTGCCGGTCCGAATCCTTTTCCTTTGATAGTATGCAGATGCAGGATTTTAGGTCCTTGCATATCTTTGATGTCGCGCAGTACTCTTGCCAGATTCTTTACGTCGTGTCCGTCTATCGGACCGAAGTAACGGATATTCATCCCTTCGAAAATATTCTGTTGCTGTGCAGCCATTGATTTCAGGCTGTTCCCGAAACGTATGAGCGCTTTGCGACGTTCTTCGTTTAGGATGCCGAGCTTGAATAACATGCGCGAGAGCTTGAAACGTAACTGATTATAGCGGTTGGAAGTTGTCAGGTTGAAGAGATATTGCTTCATGCCTCCTACACTACGGTCAATGGCCATATCATTGTCATTCAGGATAATGAGCAGGTTGTTCGACGTGGCAGATGCATTGTTCAGCCCTTCAAAAGCCAGTCCGCCACTCATGGAACCGTCGCCGATGATGGCTACTACATGGCGTTTGGCATCTCCTTTTCTGGCGGCTGCGACAGCCATACCGAGAGCTGCAGAAATAGAATTGGAAGCATGTCCGCACGTGAAAGTATCATATTCGCTTTCTTCCGGAGACGGGAAAGGGCGGATTCCTCCGAGTTTCCTGTTCGTAGAAAAGGCTTCACGGCGTCCTGTCAGTATTTTGTGGCCGTATGCCTGATGTCCCACGTCCCATACGATACGGTCATAAGGTGTATTGTAGACGTAGTGTAGAGCTACGGTCAGTTCTACTGTTCCCAGACTGGCAGCAAAATGCCCCGGGTTACAGCAGAGTTCTTTAATAATGTCTTGCCTTAGTTCACCACATACTTCCGGCAGTTGCTCTACGGTTAGTTTACGTAGGTCTTCGGGATAATTGATAGTGTTTAGCAAGTTATATATCGGTTCATTCTTCATGATTCGAGGAAATTTAGTGCAAAAATACGAAAAGAAAGTATATTCGCCCCCCTTTTTTTTATAAAATCTTATTCGGCATAGGGACGTATCTGTTTTTCCATACTCCCTAAGATTATTGAATCGTGAGGAAAAAGAGGTAGGAAATTGTTTTTTGATTACTTTTGCACATGAAACGTAATGAAATGATGGAAAATCGTATGAACTTTCAAACATCTGTAGAATTGCCTGCCGGGATGCCACCTGTCAGTCATGCAGATCGTATTCTTCTGATGGGCTCCTGTTTTGCAGAAAATATCGGGAGACAATTAATGGACGCCGGGTTTCAGCTGGATCTGAATCCTTTTGGTATCCTTTATAATCCTTTGTCCGTCTCATCCGCTTTGAGAGAGATTATGGGAAATAAAGAATATACCAGCCAGGATTTGTTTGCCTACAAAGACTTATGGCATAGTCCGATGCATCACGGCTCTTTTTCAGCTTTTACGCCCGAAGAAACGTTGCATGCCATAAATGCCCGTCTTCATCACGCCCATCAAAGACTGCCGGAGTTGAACTGGCTAATGGTAACTTTGGGCACCGCTTATGTTTATAAACAAAAAGAGAGTGGGCAAGTGGTAGCCAACTGCCATCAACTGCCGGAAAACCATTTCTTACATTACCGGCTTACTGTTGAAGAAATTGTAGAAGATTATACAGCGCTCATCACCGGAATGGCAGCCTGCAATCCGGAATTAAAATGGCTGTTTACAGTCAGCCCGATCCGTCATATACGCGACGGAATGCACGCCAATCAATTAAGTAAATCTACGTTGTTACTGGCCATCGACCGGTTGCAGCAATTGTTCCCGGAACGAGTGTTCTACTTCCCCTCTTATGAAATCATATTAGACGAATTGCGTGATTATCGCTTCTATGCTGACGATATGCTGCATCCGTCTCCTCTGGCGATTCGTTACCTGTGGGAACGCTTCTCCGAAACCTTCTTTTCCGCTGAAACAAAGCAGGTTATCATGGCAGTGCAGGACATCCGCCGGGACTTGGCACATAAACCCTTTCACCCCGAGTCAGAGGCGTATCAACGCTTTTTAGGACAAATAGTGTTAAAAATAGAACGACTTATCGGAAAATACCCGTACTTAGATTTTCAAAAAGAAACAGAACTATGTCATATGCGATTGAATCCATAGCCAAAAGTATCGGTGCCCGCCGTATGGGCAAACATAAAGCGACTATTGATTGGCTGTTAACAGACAGCCGCTCTTTGAGTTTTCCGGAAGAAACTCTCTTTTTTGCTTTAACTACCAAACGAAATAGCGGAGTCCGTTATATCCCCGAATTATATGATCGGGGCGTACGCAATTTTGTAATAACAGAAGAAGACTTTAAATTAATTGAGAATGGAGAATTGAAAATGGAGAAATCTGGGCAGGATGATGATGCGCAGCCAATTCTCAATTCTCAACTCTCAACTCTCAATTTCCTTATCGTTCCCAATCCTCTGAAGGCTTTGCAGAAGCTTGCCGAAGCGCATCGTGATAAATTTAAAATCCCTGTGATCGGTATCACCGGAAGCAATGGAAAAACCATTGTGAAAGAGTGGTTGCACCAGTTACTTAGTCCGGATCGTTGTATCGTCCGTTCTCCGCGTAGCTATAATTCGCAGATCGGAGTTCCTCTTTCTGTATGGCAACTTTCAGAAGAAGCAGAACTGGGCATCTTCGAAGCCGGCATCTCCGAAATGGGAGAGATGGGAGCCTTGAAACGAATGATAAAGCCTACCATTGGTATTCTGACCAATATCGGCGGTGCCCATCAGGAAAATTTCTTCTCATTGCAAGAGAAATGCATGGAGAAGCTGACGCTTTTCAAAGACTGCGATGTAGTGATTTACAACGGCGATAACGAATTAATCAGCAATTGTGTCGCAAAATCAATGCTGACTGCACGTGAAATAGCCTGGAGCCGTAGGGATATTGAACGTCCGTTGTATATCAGCCGTGTAATCAAGAAAGAAGATCATACCGTTATATCCTATCGTTATCTGGAAATGGATAATACATTCTGTATTCCTTTCATCGATGACGCTTCCATTGAAAATGTGCTGAATTGCCTGGCAGCTTGTCTTTACCTGATGACACCTGCCGACCAGATCACCGAACGGATGACCCGTCTCGAACCGATTGCCATGCGTCTGGAAGTGAAAGAAGGAAAGAATAACTGCGTATTGATTAATGATAGTTATAATTCAGACCTGGCATCATTGGATATTGCACTCGACTTTCTGGTACGTCGTTCGGAAAAGAAAGGCTTGAAGCGGACACTGATTCTGTCGGATATACTGGAAACCGGACAAAGTACCGCTACGCTCTACCGGCGTGTAGCACAGTTGGTGCAGAGTAAGGGAATAAATAAACTGATTGGTGTAGGGCAGGAAATATCCTCCTGTTCCGCTCGTTTTGATGACGATCTCGAACGCTACTTCTTTCCTAACACAGAAGCACTTCTAACATCCGGCATACTCAAATCACTTCATTCGGAAGTAATTCTGGTAAAAGGTTCGCGCGTGTTCAACTTTGATTTGGTATCCGAAGAACTTGAATTGAAGGTGCATGAAACCATCCTTGAAGTAAACCTCGGAGCGATGGTCGCCAATCTGAACCATTACCGTTCCATGCTTCGCCATCCGGAAACAAAGGTGATCTGTATGGTGAAAGCATCCGCTTACGGAGCCGGTTCGTACGAAATAGCCAAGAGCTTGCAGGAACACCATGTCGATTATCTGGCTGTGGCCGTGGCTGACGAAGGTTCCGAACTTCGCAAAGCAGGTATTACCGCCTCTATTATAATTATGGATCCGGAGCTTACGGCATTTAAAACCATGTTCGATTATAAGCTGGAACCGGAAGTCTATAATTTCCATCTGCTCGATGCGCTCATCAAAGCGGCAGAAAAAGAAGGAATCACCAACTTCCCGATTCATGTGAAACTGGATACAGGTATGCACCGTCTGGGCTTTGCGGTAGAAGATATACCATTGCTCATTCGTCGTCTGAAGAATCAGAGTGCGGTGATCCCCCGTTCGGTATTCTCTCATTTTGTAGGAAGTGATTCGCCGCAGTTCGACGCTTTCACTCGTGAACAGATTGAATTGTTCGAGAAAGGTTCGCAGGAATTGCAGGCCGCTTTCTCTCACAAGATTCTCCGTCATATCTGCAATACGGCAGGAATCGAACGTTTCCCCGATGCACAGTTTGATATGGTACGTTTGGGAATCGGACTTTATGGCGTTAGCCCGATAGACAATTCGATTATACATAATGTGAGTACGCTCAAAACTACCATTCTCCAAATTCGGGATGTTCCCCAGGAAGATACGGTGGGATATAGCCGGATGGGACATCTGGTACGCCCTTCGCGCATTGCAGCTATTCCTATCGGCTATGCGGATGGATTAAACCGTCATTTGGGACGCGGCAATGCCTATTGCCTGGTGAACGGAAAGAAAGCTCCTTATGTGGGTAATATCTGCATGGATGTGTGCATGATAGATGTAACGGACATCGACTGCCGGGAAGGCGATCAGGCCATCATTTTCGGTGATGATCTTCCGATTACGGTTTTGTCCGATACGCTGGATACAATCTCTTACGAAGTGTTGACAAGTATATCGACACGGGTGAAGCGGGTATATTATCAGGATTAATTCACTCCGGAGTGGCATGGAGTCTCACAGAGCAAACGAAATAAAAATAAAAAACTCTGTGGAACTCTGCGTTACTCTGTGGTGAAAGTATTATATTTGCAGCAACTATTAAAAACCTCTTTATCAAATAAACTTATGACAAACTTATTATTGTTAGGCTTTTTGCCTAGTGGGTCCGAATGGATTATTATCGCTTTGGTTATCCTTCTTCTTTTTGGTGGAAAGAAAATACCTGAACTGATGCGCGGATTAGGCAAAGGCGTGAAGAGCTTCAAAGACGGTGTGAACGAAGCAAAAGATGAAATAAACAAGGCAAAAGAAGATCTGGATAAACCTGCCGACACAGGTAAGTAAAGCAAGTACGGATGGCAGAAATGACCTTTTGGGATCATTTGGATGAACTGCGTAAGGTACTTTTTCGGGTGATCGGAATTTGGTTTGTATTGGCGATAGGCTACTTCATTGCTATGCCCTATCTTTTCGATCATGTGATACTGGCACCTTGCCACAATGATTTCATATTCTACGATTTATTACGGCATATCGGGAAGACATTTGATTTGACCGATGATTTTTTTACGCAAAAATTTTACGTGAAGCTAGTCAATATTAACTTGGCTGCTCCATTCTTTATTCACATGTCGACAGCTTTTTGGATGTCGGTTGTGACAGCTATGCCTTATCTCTTCTTTGAAATATGGCGTTTCATCAATCCCGCTCTTTATCCGAATGAGAGAAAAGGAGTACGTAAAGCATTGACTATCGGAACAGTGATGTTCTTCATCGGTGTCCTGTTAGGTTACTTTATGGTATATCCATTGACGCTCCGTTTCCTGTCTACCTATCAGTTGAGCTCGGAAGTGGAGAACATCTTGTCGCTCAATTCCTATATAGATAATTTTATGATGCTGGTTCTCTGCATGGGATTGGCTTTTGAACTTCCATTGGTTACATGGCTGCTTTCTTTACTGGGAGTAGTGAACAAGTCTTTCTTGCGGAAATACCGCCGTCATGCGGTGGTTGTCATCGTGATAGCAGCTGCTATTATTACTCCGACAGGCGACCCCTTCACATTGAGTGTCGTATCTATTCCGCTTTATCTGTTGTACGAGATGAGTATTTTGATGATAAAAGACAAGAAGAAAACCGAAGAGGAAGAGGAAGTAGAAGATGAAGCTGGAGATGAAGTTGCCCTGTCCGAAGAGTGAAGCGATAGAATCTTATGAATTACTTTTAGCAGTTTGCCGGGCAGAAGATGCCTATCTTGCCGTAGGATATAAGCAAATGCGCGACTTGCTGGAACGCATTTGTCGCGCGCAAATGCAAAACGAAAGTTTACAGATGACCGACCTTTCCGCACGAATTAGTTTTGTGTCGGCTAAGGTGGGTCTTTCTGTTACAGAGCAGAACCGGCTGCATACCTTCCGGTTAACTTCAAATGCTATCCTGAACCGTCAACAAGAGCCCAACCGGGAACAACTCTTGCGGGATGCGAAAACCCTGGCTTTCTTTATCCGTAAACTCTTGGATGAAGATATTCCTCTGGAACTATATCGACTATTTCCGCGTGCGGATGCCACCTATTTGGTTGCGCCTCCTGCCCGCGAGCGGGTACAGCGGATGCGTGTCTGTTTCCAGTATGCCGACGAACAATATCTGTATGTGACTCCCTTGGATGAAGTTTCGGAGCAACCATACCTTGTCCGTTATAATGTTCCTCAAATCAATGAAGAGTTTGCGGAAACGTGCAAGCTGCTTTGGCGGCATGCGCAAGTCAATTTATTGGATGTAGCCATTGATGAAGCAGGAATCCTGACCCCTTCTTTTATCGTACTCGAACCGGATTACTTGCTCGACATCAGTTCCCTTGCCGAGTGTTTCCGTGACTACGGACACCATCCGGCCAACTATTTTCTTTCCCGTCTTCAACCGATCGAAAATGCCCGTCCTTTATTACTGGGAAATATAGCCAACCTTTTTCTGGACGAATGGATTCATGCAAAGAGTGAAGAGATAGACTATCGTACCTGTATGCAGAAAGCCTTCCGGCGTTATTCTATTGAACTGGCCGCCTGCTCTGATTTGCGAGACAAGGAGAAAGAACGCCAATTCTTTGAAGACTGCAAATTGCACTTCGATCATATTCGTGAAACAGTAAATGACACCTTTCATGCAGCCGGCTATGAGCTTGACAAGACAGATGCCGTGCTCGAACCATCTTATATTTGCGAAGCACTCGGACTTCAGGGACGTCTTGACTATATGCAGCGGGATATGTCTTCTTTTATCGAAATGAAATCCGGTAAAGCGGACGAGTATGCTATCCGGGGCAAGGTAGAACCGAAAGAGAATAATAAGGTACAGATGTTGCTTTATCAGGCGGTATTGCAATATTCGATGGGAATGGATCACCGGAAAGTGAAAGCCTATTTGCTTTATACCCGCTATCCGCTTCTTTACCCTTCTCGTCCTTCGTGGGCGATGGTGCGCCGGGTAATTGATTTGCGTAATCGGATTGTAGCCGATGAATATGGCATCCAATTACGAAACAGCCTGGAGTATACGTCACAAAAACTGGAAGAAATCAATGCTTCCACCTTGAATGAACGAGGATTGAAAGGGCGTTTCTGGGAAACATACCTGCGTCCTTCTATTGATAACTTTCAATCGAAGCTGAAAGCTCTTTCCGCATTGGAAAAGAATTACTTCTATGCGGTGTACAACTTTATAACAAAGGAACTTTATACCTCAAAATCCGGTGACGTGGATTGTGAGGGACGTACAGGGGCAGCTTCTTTGTGGCTCTCTACATTGGCGGAGAAATGTGAGGCTGGAGAAATCATTTATGATCTGAAAATAAAGGAGAACCATGCCGCCGATGAATATAAAGCCGGACTTACTCTTACCGCTGGAAGTGAGATGCTTCATGCTGAAACTTTCCTTCCTAATTTCCGTCAAGGCGACGCCATTATCCTTTATGAACGAAACTGTGATACAGATAATGTCACCAATAAAATGGTTTTCAAAGGCAATATCGAGTATCTGACAGAAAACGAAATAGGTATCCGCTTGCGTGCTACCCAGCAGAATCCATCCGTACTTCCGGCCGAAAGCCTTTATGCCATAGAGCATGATACAATGGATACGACATTCCGCTCGATGTACCAGGGCTTATATGCTTATCTTTCTGCAAGAAAAGAACGTCGTGACTTGTTGTTGTCACAACGTCCTCCGAGGTTTGATAAATCATTGGATTCCATGATTTTCTGTTCGGAAGACGATTTTACGCGAGTCGCCCTGAAGGCAAAAGCCGCACAGGATTATTTCCTTCTTATCGGACCTCCGGGAACAGGCAAGACTTCATGTGCCTTGAAGAAAATGGTAGAGACTTTCCATGCAGACAAGGATGCACAGATTCTTTTGCTTTCCTATACCAACCGGGCGGTTGATGAGATATGCAAGTCGTTGGCTTCCATTGCTCCGGCAGTTGACTTTATCCGGGTAGGAAGTGAATTGTCATGTGATGAAGCCTACCGCGGGCATCTGATTGAAAATGAATTATCCTCTTGCAACCGTCGTTCGGAAGTTTACGAGCGTATTCGGAATTGTCGGATTATTGTGGGAACGGTAGCGGCTATTTCCGGTAAGCCGGAACTGTTTCGCTTGAAACATTTTGATGTAGCTATTATTGATGAGGCTACCCAAATCCTGGAACCGCAGTTGTTAGGAATCCTTTGTGCACGTGGAGAAGATGAAAAAGATGCAATAGATAAGTTTGTATTGATCGGAGATCATAAGCAACTGCCTGCTGTTGTGCAGCAAAACGCGGAACAGGCGGCAATCTATGATGAATCATTATTGTCTATCGGATTGAGCAATCTGAAAGATTCTTTGTTCGAACGTCTTTATCGGAACTGTACGGCAGCCTGTTCATCGTCTGCTATTCATCGTTCCTATGATATGCTTTGTCGTCAGGGACGCATGCATCCGGAAGTTGCCTTATTTGCCAATCGTGCTTTTTACGGGGGGCGGCTGATTCCTGTCGGACTACCTCATCAAATAGAGGACTCGGACACGATCTGCCGTTTAGCCTTTTATCCGTCTGTGCCGGAGAAAGCAGGAGCATCTGCCAAAATCAACTATTCGGAAGCACGTATCGTTGCGGATTTAGCCGTTCGCATTTATGAACACCATCAGTCGGATTTTGACGAATCCCGTACTTTAGGAATCATTACTCCTTACCGGAGTCAGATAGCATTGATTAAAAAAGAAATAGAATCAGTAGGTATTCCGGTTTTGAATCGCATTCTGGTTGATACGGTGGAGCGGTTCCAGGGAAGCGAGCGTGATGTAATAATCTATTCCTTCTGTGTCAACTACCCTTATCAATTAAAATTTCTATCCAATCTGACGGAAGAAGAGGGTGTTTTGATTGACCGGAAACTGAATGTTGCCTTGACCCGTGCAAGGAAACAGATGTTCATCACGGGAGTTCCCGAACTCTTGGAACGCAATCCTCTCTATAAAAGTTTATTAAAATTAATAGAAGGCTCCTGAAAAATTGCATCATTTTTGCAGATGTTAGTTTTTATTCTCTCTTTATGCAATTCATTAACACCTCTATATTGAACAAACGCCTATATTTGCAACACGTTTTTTTCATAGAGATTTAGATTTAAGGTTAGAAGAATTGTGGAAGTCGTGAGACTTCCCTTTTTTTCATCTTAACGTTTACTATACTTCATTATAGGAATGCAAAACACTGTTTTTTAGTGTTACGTTTAAAAAATTTGCAGGAGGATGATGCAGGATAAGTAAACCTAAAAAGCCTTCTTCGTGAGAAGAGGCTTTTTTATTTTTTCATTTTTTGAATAATTGGTTAAAAACAAAAGAGTAATCCGTCACCGGATTACTCTTTTGTTTTTATTGATAGTATCTATTGAAATGGAATTAATCCAATACGATAGGTTTGTATTTCGGAACTAATGCCTTCATGATGACCCAACCAAGCAGATAAGCTACTGCACACACGCAGAAAATTATGAAATATCCGGCAGGTTTACCTTCGAAGCCCATGAATGTCATGGCAGGGTGTACGAATTGTGCTCCTTGTTCGAGCAATTCTTTCGTCATTTCCACCTCTTTGCCGTCAACCATTGTTGTTCCGGAAGCATATACGAACAAGTTACCTGCCACTTTCTGAAGAATCATAGAACCTACGCCTCCTGCCATACCACCGATACCGGTAATACTTGCAATAGCCGTTCTTGGGAACATATCACCTACAGTAGAGAAGATGTTAGCTGACCAGGACTGGTGAGCAGCACCACCGATGCCGATTAAAATAACCGGGAACCATGGAGAAACCGTACCTAACGGCTGTGCCAACAATACAACCAATGGGAAGAAGGCGAAGATCAACATCGCTTTCATACGGGCTGCATAAGGATTCATACCCGTTCTGTTGATGAAGATGGTAGGTAATTTACCACCATAGATGGATAACATGGTTACCGCATAAAGCGTAAAGATTAATGCCATACCCAACGGGTCGGAGGTTTTGATGCCGAATTGAGTATTCAGATAAGACGGAGTCCAGAAAAGGAAAAACCACCATACACCGTCAGTGGTGAACTTACCGAAGATAAAGGCCCATGTTTGCTTGTAGCTGAAACATTGCCAGAACTTCATTCTTTTTTCGTCTTTCTCATCTGTCATCGGAGCACTGCCTGCTTCGCGCTGGTCTTGTTCGATATAATCAAGCTCTGCTTGATTGACATGTTTGCTTTTAGATGGAGCATCGTACATGAATACCCAGAATCCCATCCAAATGAAGCCAAGTCCACCAATCACGATAAATGCCATTTCCCAACCGAACGCTTTGGCTAAGATAGGAATGGTAAGAGGGGCAATCAATGCGCCGATTGACGCACCCGCATTAAAGATGGAAGTAGCATACGCACGGTCTTTTTTAGGGAAATACTCTGCAGTTACTTTAATAGCGGCAGGGAAGTTGCCAGCTTCTCCTAAGGCCAGAATACAGCGGGCAGCGAGGAAGCAATACATACTGACAGTAGCGATAACGACGATAGTGTCTCCTGTTGCGCCAGCCAGTTCTGCTGCGCTGTGGAGACCAACGTGAGCTTCTGTGATGATGCCGCAGACAGCATGGAGGCAAGCACCGGCAGACCAGACACCAATGGCCCAAAGGTAGCCTTTTTTAGTTCCCATCCAGTCGACAAAACGACCGGCAAACAGCATACATATAGCGTATACAATCGAGAAAACAGAAGTAATAGTACCGTAGTGAGATTCGTCCCAGTGGAATTCCGGTTTGATAAATTCATCCCATGTCAATGAGAGAACCTGACGGTCGAGATAGTTAACTGTAGTAGCAAAAAATAGCATAGCACAGATAGTCCATCTGTAGTTTGTCATTTTTTCGCCTGTTTTTTGAAATGCATTCATGATAATGGATTTAAATAGATTTTGTTTCGTTGACAAAGGTCGGTATTTAGACTGAATTTTATTTGTAAAAATTGGTCAAAATCATGTATTATTCGTTGCATTATAGTTGGATTTTGTTACATCCTATATATAATAATGTAACGAGTGTTTGTTCTTTGGGGGAAGAATATGCAAAATCCGGAAAACTTCATTCCTTTCTCTCGCAGGAGAAAAGAATGAAGTTTTTCGGATCATTGATTATATGTATGAACAGGAATACGCAACGATTAGCGCATTTCTGTATATTTGATTTTGTCCATATCTCCGTAGTCGAGGTTTTCACCTGCCATACCCCAGATAAACATGTAGTTGCTTGTTCCGGCAGCAGCGTGAATAGACCATTCCGGTGACATGATAGCTTGTTCATTCTGCATCCATACAATACGCTCTTCTTGAGGTTCGCCCATGAAGTGACAGATCGCATTTCCTGCCGGTACATTGAAATAGAAGTATGCTTCCACACGACGAGAGTGAGTGTGTGCCGGCATCGTGTTCCATACGCTACCCGGTTTCAACTCTGTCAGTCCCATCTGTAATTGGCAAGGACCTTCTTCAAGTACGTTGTTAACAATTAACTGGTTGATAACGCGGTCGTTGCTTTCTTCCATCTTTCCGGCAGCAAATGAGTTGGCTTTCAGAGAACCTTTGCGTCCGTCGATAGTAATCAATTGAGTTTTGTATTCCTTGTGAGCAGTAGCCGAGTTGATGTAGAACTTGGCAGGATTGCTGGAATCTTTGCTCTTGAAAGTCACTTTCTGCTTGCCTCTACCTACGTATAAAGCATCTTTGAATTTCAGCGTATATTCTTTACCGTCTACGGTTACGATACCTTCGCCACCAATGTTGATGACACCCAGTTCGCGGCGTTCAAGGAAGAATTTAGATTTCAGCGGATCAATCGTTTCAAGTACCAGTTCTTTTGTTGCAGGTACTGCACCACCGAAGATCAGGCGGTCGTACATTGAATAAGTAACGTTGATTTCATTCGGAACCATTACTTTCTCCATCAGAAAGCTACTACGCAGGCGGTTGGTATCATACGTTTTCACGTCTTGAGGACTGCAAGCCACTTGCATCTTGTAATTCACCTGGGCAGAAGCAGACATCGCTGCGATACCCAACATCATTGCAATTGCTAATTTTTTCATCATCTTTTCTTTATAGGATTTATATTATTCTTTATGGGTTGATGCATTCTTTGCGTCATTTCTAGTCATGCGGATACGGTTGTAGATAGCCATTCCGAGTGCCAGTGCCACAAGGATGGCAGGACCGATAATCTTCAGACTGTAAGTCAGGTGGAAGATACCCCAACAGAAGAGGCTGGAAGCAAAGTCGAGTGCTCCACCTTCAAAACCGGCGGGGATATTCACTGTCGGGTCGCCCGTTGCGGCATATACATCTTTGGCGGCCAGTGTGAAGAAGCCTGCCAGTCCTGTCACGAAATACAGACCGACTGTCAAAGCCACCAGACCGATAATAAATGATTTCACTACGTTACCTTTTGTAATAGGCAGAATCATCGGGAACAAGTAGAACATACCTGCCAGGGAAGCCAGCGGTAAAAAACGGTTGCCCGGAAGGATAACAGCCAGGAAGATAGTTACAGGGATTAAAAGTAGAGATACCACCAGGGTAGTCGGGTGACCGATTACCAGTGCAGGGCTCATACCTATGCTCAATCCGGTGTTATTCTTATATTTCTTAGCGATCAGCTCGCGGGTAGCGTCAGAAATAGGTTTCAAACCTTCGATGAAGAGACTGGTGATACGTGGAATCAATTCCATTACCGCACCCATCTTGATACCTAGTCCTAAAATGCCCGGAATACCATCCAACACTTCTTTCCAACTGGCACAACCCAGTGCGCCGATACCGCAACCGATCACAATACCCAGGAACAACGGTTCACCCATCAATCCGAATTTCTTTTTCATGCCTTCCGAGTCGATATTCAGTTTGTCGAATCCCGGGATTTTATCAAGTAGTTTATTAATTACAATGGCAAACGGAACAAAACTTTGGCAAAAAGGTTGCGGAATAGAGATACCTTCCATTTTATCATAGAACTTTTGGAAAGCAGGAGCAGTCATATCCGCCATTACCAGTGTAATGATGTAGCAGATGATTGCTGCAAAGAAGCCCCAGAAGATATTGTCGGAAGCAAAATAGACGATGGCTCCGATAAAGGCGAAATGCCAGTAGTTCCAAAGGTCGATGTTGACGGTGCGGGTTGTTTTGGTAAGCAACATCAGTAAGTTAACACCCAGACAGACCGGGATAATAAAAGCACCGACAGATGTATTGTAGGCAACTGCTGCTGCAGAAGGCCATCCCATGTCGAAAATACCCAGTTCCAATCCGTAGATTTCTACCATTTTACTTAGTGCAGGGCCCAGGCTGCTGGTAAGCAACGCTGTGACTACCGATAAACCAACGAAACCGACACCTACCAATAAACCGCTTTTCAGCGCTTTAGAGAATTTAATACCGATACATACTCCTAAGATTGTGAAAATGACCGGCATCATCACTGCCGCTCCAAGACCGATAATGTACTTGAATACTTCTTCCATTCTGTTCTATTTTTTCTCTGTTTTAATGATAAATTACCTGTGTTTCCCCAGAGGGTATTAGTTGTAAACCGTGCCAAAAGTAAGACCTTTTTTGCTTTCTTCCAAAACGAAACTCTTAATTTATGAGATATTGCATCAAAAATGGACATTTTTGACGTTTGCGTGCACAAAATTAGTCGTTTCCGTGCACGAAAAACAAAAAATGCACCTACTTGACTAAAAAATCCCACTGGCTTTGGAGGAAAAACACTACTTTCGTAGCGTGAAAGACTTGTATGTTTAATCCTTAAAATAACAAACCATGAGACGAACTCTTTTTTATAATTTTTTTATATTGACTCTGCTGGTTACAATGTCACTTCCGGCATCGGCACAACAGGTAGACAGCAAGCTTCCCTGGTCTGTGCGGCTGACTGAATCGGAAATGATCCGTTACCCGGAATCCTGGCAGCTTGACTTTCAGCCGAAACTCAAGTGGGATTATTGCCATGGACTTGAATTGGGAGCCATGCTTGATGTGTACGATACTTATGGAGACAAGAAAATTCGCGATTATGCCATCGCGTATGCGGATACAATGGTGCACGAGGACGGAAGTATTACCGCTTATAAATTAACCGATTATAGCCTCGACCGTATCAATTCCGGAAAAATCCTTTTCCGTATCTATGAGCAGACCAAGAATCCTAAATATAAGAAAGCGCTCGACCTGCTTTATAGCCAGTTTGAAGGACAACCGCGCAATGAGGACGGTGGTTTCTGGCACAAAAAGATTTATCCCCACCAAATGTGGCTGGACGGAATTTACATGGGAGCTCCTTTCTATGCAGAATATGCATTTCGTAATAATCTCCCGCAGGATTATGCAGATGTAATCAACCAGTTTGTCACTTGTGCCCGTCATACGTACGATCCTAAAAATGGTCTTTATCGTCATGCGTGCGATGTAAGCCGCACTGAACGTTGGGCGGACCCGGTGACCGGACAGTCGAAACATACGTGGGGGCGTGCGATGGGATGGTATGCGATGGCTCTGGTAGATGTGCTTGAATTTATTCCGCAGCATGAAGCCGGAAGAGATTCTCTGCTTGATATCTTGAATAATGTAGCTGTGCAGGTGAAGAAACTTCAAGATCCGAAGACTGGAGGATGGTATCAGGTGATGGACAGAAGTGGTGACAAGGGAAATTACGTAGAATCTTCCTGTTCCGCTATGTTTATTTATTCGCTCTTTAAGGCTGTTCGTCTGGGATATATTGACAAGTCTTATCTGGATGTGGCTTTGAAAGGCTACAAAGGATTCCTGGATAATTTTATCGAGGTGGACAGCAATGGATTGGTAACCATCACCAAGGCTTGTGCAGTGGCAGGGCTAGGAGGAAAGGTCTATCGTTCCGGTGATTATGACTATTATATTAATGAAACTATCCGCAATAACGATCCGAAAGCCGTAGGACCTTTTATTATGGCTAGCTTGGAATACGAACGTTTACAAAAGTAATTTCCGACGATGAAAAGGACTATTTTAAAAAAAATGATGTGTTTGCTTCTACTTAGTGTAGGAGTAACATCTGTTTATTCACAACAACAGCAACGCAAAGACACATTAGTTGTGGCACGCGACGGGACAGGAGAGTACCGCAATATTCAGGAAGCTGTGGAAGCTGTCCGCGCTTTTATGGACTATACAGTGATGATTTATATCAAGAATGGTATATACAAAGAAAAACTAGTCATTCCTTCCTGGGTAAAGAATGTGCAATTAGTGGGCGAAAGCGCAGAAAAAACGATTATCACTTACGATGACCATGCTAATATCAATAAGATGGGTACATTCCGCACCTATACGGTGAAAGTGGAGGGGAATGACATCACTTTTAAAGACCTGACGATTGAGAATAATGCGGCTCCGCTGGGGCAAGCGGTAGCTCTTCACACCGAAGGTGACAGGCTGATGTTTGTCAATTGTCGTTTTCTGGGAAATCAAGATACTATTTATACAGGCACCGAAGGAGCACGCCTTCTATTCACGAATTGCTATATTGAGGGGACTACCGATTTTATTTTTGGTCCTTCCACCGCTTTATTCGAATATTGTGAGCTGTATAGTAAACGTGATTCGTATATCACTGCCGCTTCCACTCCTCAAAGTGAAGAATTTGGCTATGTTTTCAAAAACTGTAAGTTGACAGCCGCTCCAGGAGTGAAAAAAGTATATTTGGGACGTCCGTGGCGTCCTTATGCGGCAACGGTCTTTATCAATTGTGAGTTTGGCAATCATATTCGTCCCGAAGGATGGCACAATTGGAAGAATCCGGAGAACGAAAAGACAGCCCGTTATGCCGAATTCGGAAATACGGGTGCGGGTGCAGATGCTTCCGGGCGTGTGGCATGGGCTAAACAGTTAACGAAGAAGGAAGTAGCGAAGTATACTCCGGAAAATATCTTTAAAGAAAGCAGCAATTGGTATCCTTATAAATAAAAACACGTAGGGTTTCCGACTGTTTGTATGGCTTGAAATTTTTCTTTCCGGGCTTGGCTCTTTAGTCCTTAGCTTGAAACACCCGTTTCAAGGCAGGAAATTGTCGTTTCCCTTCGTGGAAACTGGCGTTTCCTACATTGGAAACTGTAGTTCCTATACGTGGAAACAGAACTTGTCTGCGTGCAAAAAAGATCATATCAGGTGTTGCAGATAAACATCTGCAACGGTATCTGCAACGGTATCTGCAACACTGCAATAGTTTGATTGCTAATAAAATACAGGCGAAATGTTGCAGATGGCAGATAAAAACAAAAAAATAAACTCATAGAGAGTATGAAAAATATGAAAACACTTAGGGTTAAAATGGTAGGGCTATTGGCTGTGGCTCTCATTCTTTTTTCTGCGTTTCGTGCAGACAAATCGGTCATCACTATCTTTATGATAGGCGATTCGACGATGGCTAACAAGAAAATGGATGGAGGAAACCCCGAACGTGGTTGGGGAATGGTGCTTCCCGGATTCTTCTCCGAAGATATACGGATAGACAACCATGCTGCCAACGGTCGAAGTTCCAAGAGTTTTATCAGTGAAGGACGTTGGGAAAAAGTAATTTCTAAAGTGAAAAAAGGAGATTACGTTTTTATTCAGTTCGGTCATAATGATGAGAAAGCAGACTCTACTCGTCACACCGATCCGGGCAGTACTTTTGATGAAATTCTTCGCCGGTATGTGAATGAGACCCGTGCCAAAGGTGGAATACCGGTATTGTTCAACTCTATCGTCCGTCGGAACTTTGTGCAGCCGAAGGATGATGCCATCGCAAAAGATGTCCGCCGTACACCGGGGGAAAAGGAACAACCGAAGGAAGGTACTGTTTTATTCGATACGCACGGTGCTTATCTGGATGCTCCCCGCAATGTGGCAAAAGAACTGGGAGTGACTTTCATTGACATGAACAAGATCACTCACGACCTGGTGCAGGGACTTGGACCGGTAGAATCAAAGAAACTGTTCATGTTTGTCGAACCTAACCAGGTGCCGGCTTTTCCGAAAGGTCGTGAAGACAATACTCACTTAAACGTATACGGAGCGCGAACCATTGCCGGACTGGCAGTGGATGCCATCGGTAAGGAAATTCCGGAACTGGCGAAATATATCCGTCATTCTGATTATGTAGTAGCCCAAGACGGTAGTGGTGATTTCTTTACCGTGCAGGAAGCCATCAATGCTGTTCCTGATTTTCGCAAAGACGTCCGTACCACTATCCTGGTTCGCAAAGGGACTTATAAAGAGAAACTTATCATTCCTGAATCCAAGATTAATATCTCTTTGATTGGAGAAAACGGTGCGGTACTGACTTATGACGGTTTTGCAAACAAGAAAAATGTATTCGGCGAGAATATGGGAACTTCCGGTTCGTCCAGCTGTTACATCTATGCTCCCGACTTTTATGCAGAGAATATCACATTCGAGAATTCTGCAGGTCCCGTAGGACAGGCTGTTGCCTGCTTTGTGTCTGCCGACCGTGCCTATTTTAAGAACTGTCGTTTTCTAGGTTTCCAAGATACGCTCTATACATATGGTAAACAAAGCCGCCAGTATTACGAAGATTGCTACATCGAAGGAACGGTTGATTTTATCTTCGGTTGGTCTACGGCTGTTTTCAATCGTTGCCACATTCATAGTAAGCGGGATGGTTATGTCACCGCTCCTTCTACGGATAAAGGTAAAAAATATGGCTATGTATTTTATGATTGCAAACTGACTGCGGAACCGGAAGCCACAAAAGTGTATCTGTCTCGTCCCTGGCGTCCGTATGCACAAGCTGTATTCATTCGCTGCGAACTGGGTAAGCACATTCTTCCCGTTGGTTGGAACAACTGGGGCAAGAAGGAAAACGAAAAAACTGTCTTTTATGCCGAATTTGAAAGTCGGGGCGAAGGAGCCAATCCGAAAGCGCGCGCTGCTTTCTCCCGACAATTGAAGAATCTGGAAGGATATGAGATAAATGCTGTTCTGGCAGGCGAAGACGGATGGAATCCGGTAGAGAACGGAAACAAGCTGATAACAGTGAAACGCTGACTTGATGAATTTGTAAAGAAATGAATTACTAAGCAAAAAACAATAGATATATAAAAGACAATAGATCACTTGTCCTATAGAATGGCTCGATTCTGTTAAATAGCCGCTAAAGATTGCATAAAAGTACAACTATTTTTCTATCTTTACGGCACAGAACCGAGCGATATGATGAAGAAAACCTTAATTTCAGTAATTCTTTTGCTAGCTATTGTGTTCTCAACACATGCGCAGCAACACTGTTTTTTCACCCACTATTCTACTGAAGATGGATTATCCCAAAATACGGTGATGAGCATCTTGCAGGATCACAAAGACAACCTATGGTTTGCCACCTGGGATGGCATCAACCGTTTCAACGGTTATACCTTCAAAACACATAAAGCCCGTCAGGGAAACTATATCAGTCTGACCAATAACCGTGTAGACCATATATATGAAGACCGTTACGGCTTTTTGTGGTTGCTGACTTATGACAACCGTGTCCATCGTTTCGACCCGAAGACAGAGAATTTCGAGCAAGTGCCTGCTGCCGGAGAGGAAGGGAGTGCTTTCAATGTACATACCATTGAAGTGATGCCAAACGGAACCGTCTGGCTGTTGACAGAAAACGACGGAGCCATCCGCATCCTGACTCATCCGAATGAGAATAATCGTCTGACATGGGATATTTATTCCAGTAAGACGGAACTGTTTCCGTCTTTACATGTATTCAAAGTTTATCAGGATAAAGCAGGCAATGACTGGCTGTTAACAGACAACGGTCTCGGCATGATCCATCCCGGAAAGAAAGAACCGGATTCCTATTTCACGGAGACAAAAGGAAAGTTTGGCGGAATGAATCAGGCTTTCTATGCTGTGCAGGAGCGTGACAAAGATATTTGCTTCGCTTCGGATCATGGACGCATCTGGTCTTATCAGAAAGAAAGCGGGGAATTTACATTGATCGAGCTTCCTACAAAAGGGCAGATCACCTCCATTCATCCCGTTACACCGGATGTTTCTGTTATCACTACCGATTCGGATGGTTTTTTTACTTACAACCTGCGAACAAAAACAAATGTGCATTACTCATTCCTGACTTGTAAGGCTTTACCCGCAAAACCAATCCTTTCTGCTTATGTAGACCGTTCTTCGGAAGTGTGGTTCGAGCAGGAAGAACCGGGTGTTGTAGCTCATTTTAATCCCTCGACCGGAGTGGTGACCCGTGAACAGATTCTTATTGAATACAGTAATCCCGAACGTTCCCGTCCGGCTTTTCATATCCATGAAGATGTAAACGGGTATCTTTGGGTACATCCCTATGGAGGAGGTTTCTCTTACTTCGATCCTCAAAAAAAACGTTTGGTTCCTTTCTATAACGGATTAGGTAGCCGTGACTGGCGTTTTTCCAATAAGATTCATTCAGCCTTTTCCGACAAACAGGGTAATCTGTGGCTTTGTACCCACTCTAAAGGATTGGAGAAGGTGACTTATCGGAATGTACCTTTTGCGATGATGACTCCCATGCCGCATGAACATGAATCATTGCATAATGAGGTACGTGCCCTGTGCGAAGACAAACTGGGTAATCTGTGGGTTGGCTTGAAAGATGGTATGCTTCGTATGTATGATGCCGATAAAGCTTATAAAGGATACCTGACCGAAAGCGGCATCGTTTCTACTACCGGTACTCCCATGTTGGGAACTGTTTATTTTGTTATTCAGGATTCGAAAGGAATCATCTGGATTGCAACAAAAGGAGACGGACTTGTCCGTGCCGAGCCGACTTCTTCCAACGGAATGTCTTATAAACTGACCCGTTATCTTCATCGTGAAGAGGATATGTACAGTTTGAGCGATAATAATGTGTATTGTATCTATGAAGATCATTATGGTCGTATTTGGGTAGCTACTTTTGCCGGAGGTATCAATTATATCACGCAGAATGAAGCAGGAAAGACATTGTTTATCAATCACCGGAATAATTTGAAAGGGTATCCGATTGATCCTTGCTACAAAGCGCGTTTCATCACTTCTGATAATAATGGACGCCTGTGGGTAGGTACAACTACGGGAGCTGTTGCTTTTGATGAGAACTTTAAGAAACCGGAGGATGTGCAGTTTTATCATTTCTCCCGTATGCCGAACGATACGCAAAGTCTGAGTAATAATGATGTCCATTGGATTATTTCCACTAAGAAAAAGGAACTGTATCTGGCTACTTTCGGTGGGGGACTCAACAAACTGATATCTATCAGTAAGGACGGCCACGGAGAGTTCAAATCATATTCCGTACTGGACGGTCTTCCTTCCGACGTCTTGCTTTCTGCCCGCGAAGATAGTAAGGAGAATTTATGGATTAGTACGGAGAATGGAATTTGTAAATTTATCCCGTCTGAAGAACGTTTTGAAAGTTACGACGAACGTAGTATTACTTTCCCGGTGCGCTTTAGTGAAGCGGCTTCCACATTGACGGCTAAAGGAAGTATACTTTTCGGTGCCAGTGGGGGAGTCTTTATATTTAATCCCGACTCTATTCGTAAGAGTAGTTATATCCCACCTATCGTATTCTCCAAACTGATGGTGACTAATGAGGATATTACGCCCGGAGATAACCCCTTGTTGAAGGTGGATATTGACGATACCGACCCATTGGTGCTCTCACACAAAGAGAATATTTTCTCCGTTCACTTCGCTGCACTCGATTATACCAATCCGCAGAATATACAATATGCTTATATTCTCGACGGATTTGAGAAACAGTGGACTTTTGCCGACAAACAGCGTAGCGTGACTTATACGAATCTTCCGAAAGGAGAGTATGTGCTCCGTGTTCGTTCAACGAATAGTGATGGTGTGTGGGTGGATAATGAACGTATACTGAATATTGTTATTCTGCCTTCTTTCTGGGAGACGCCGGTAGCTTATGTGCTTTATGTTCTTTTTATTCTGATTATTATTCTCGTAGCCGTTTATATCCTGTTTACTATTTATCGGTTGAAGCATGAAGTTTCGGTCGAACAGCAGATTTCAGATATAAAACTGCGTTTCTTTACGAATATATCTCATGAGTTGCGTACCCCGCTTACGCTGATAGCAGGTCCGGTAGAGCAGGTTTTGAAGAATGATAAATTGCCGGCTGATGCTCGCGAACAGTTAGTGGTGGTTGAACGGAACACCAATCGGATGCTCCGTCTTGTCAATCAGATTCTGGACTTCCGCAAGATTCAGAATAAGAAGATGAAGATGCAGGTGCAGCGGGTGGATATTGTACCTTTCGTCCGTAAGGTGATGGATAATTTTGAAGCTGTGGCCGAGGAACATCGGATTGATTTCCTGTTCCAGACCGAAAAGGAACATCTTTATCTTTGGGTGGATGCCGATAAGCTGGAAAAGATTGTATTCAATTTGCTCTCCAATGCATTTAAATACACGCCGAATGGCAAGATGATTACGATGTTTATCCGGGAAGATGAAAATATGGTTTCTATTGGTGTGCAAGATCAGGGTATTGGTATCGCGGAAAACAAAAAGAAGTCACTGTTTGTCCGTTTTGAGAATCTGGTAGATAAGAATCTTTTCAATCAGGCTAGTACGGGTATCGGACTTTCATTGGTGAAAGAGTTGGTAGAAATGCATAAAGCGACTATTTCCGTTGATAGTCATTTGGGAGAAGGGAGTTGCTTCAAAGTCGATTTCCTCAAGGGAAAAGAACATTACGATAAGGAAGCCGAGTTTATCTTGGAAGATGCGGATGCTCCGGCAAGAATGGGGAAGGTAGTGGATATAGCCAATTCTTCTATTCAGTCTGAAACGTTGGTAAGCGATGATTCGGAGAAGATTGAAGATGTGTATGGGGAAGAATTTGCGAAAGAAGAAAACTCCAAAGAATTGATGTTGTTAGTCGAAGATAATCAGGAGTTACGTGAATTCTTGCGCAGTATATTTTCTCCGATATACCGGGTGGTGGAAGCTGCTAACGGTAAGGAGGGGGCAAGCAAGGCTTTGAAGTACCTGCCGGATATTATCATCAGTGACGTGATGATGCCTGAAAAAGACGGTATCGAAATGACGCGTGAACTGCGTGCGGATATGACGACCAGCCATATACCTATCATTTTGCTTACTGCCAAAACAACGATTGAAAGTAAACTGGAGGGACTGGAATATGGTGCGGACGATTATATAACGAAACCTTTCAGTGCTACCTATCTGCAAGCCCGTGTGGAAAATTTGTTGATGCAGCGTAAGAAACTGCAAAGTTTCTACCGGGATAGCCTGATGCATATCAATATTTCTACCGGTCAGGAGGAAGTGCCTGTGGCTACGGATATGCCGTCTGCTGAAGAAGATGCGTCCGAAACTCCACCTACAACTCTCGAAATGTCTCCCAACGACCGTAAGTTTATGGATAAATTGGTAGAATTGATGGAGCAGAACATGGATAATGGAGAACTGGTGGTAGATGATCTGGTTCGGGAACTGGCTGTCAGCCGTTCTGTCTTCTTCAAGAAGCTGAAAACACTTACCGGATTGGCTCCGATTGAATTTATCAAAGAAATGCGTATCAAACGGGCTACACAATTAATAGAAACCGGAGAATTTAATATGACCCAGATTTCGTATATGGTCGGCATTAATGATCCGCGTTATTTCAGTAAATGCTTTAAAGTACAGGTTGGAATGACGCCTACAGAGTATCGGGATAGAGTGGGGAGATAGTAATAGGAAAGGAAAGAAATAGAAAGGGGGATGTTCAAAGCTCCCCTTTTATCGAAATCACCCTCGCTACAACTATCTGTGGCGAGGGTGATTTTTTGTTTATGAGAGTTCCGATACATTTACCCTCATCTTGGTTATCCGAATTTATTTTTTAGGGTATAGATGATTCACAAGGCTGTTCATATACATTTCCAGGTTTGTATATTCCGGGCTTAATGTATATTTGGCTCCGTCTGAAGGATCATTGGGATTAAGGTTGTGTTTCTTTTCCCATTCATCAGGAATACCATCACCATCTGTATCAACAAGTGCTGTTTCTGATTTATATTCCGGCCATCCTCCTACATCAGACGGTTGGTCAATCATTCCATTCGTGCTTCCGTGAGAACCTTCGTAAGTATAAGTACCTTTGAGAGTTTCATCTATGATGCGTTGGTCTACGGCATCACGGCGATATGAAGCTCCGGCAAACTCGAGAACATCTTTGTAGGCTTTCTTGGCGGGTTGCAAAGAAGTATGTTCGGCTATGTCAAACGCATTTTTAGACAGTACTTCTTTTTCTGTGGCAAAGTCTTTTTTGATAACCAGTCCGTAAGAGTTATCCATATTCACTTTATAAAGAGCCTCTTTCTGCTTATCAGTCAGTTTGGGACAGGTAGGATCCATATAGTTACCTTTGAAATAGAATACACCATGAACACCTGCTTTATTGTTGTTTTTGCCATCATCGGCATACGCTGTAAACAAGCGTTTGAAAGAACCTTTTGTCGCACTGAAAGGTCCCGGTTTATAGTAGTTATTGATAAAGTTGTAGGAACCTCCTTCACCGGCATAAGCACCGTCACTGCCATAATTATAAATCACATTATTGAATAATTCCACTTTTTCATCTTCCGGACGACCCGTATAACGGCTTCCGCAAAGACGGGGTGTGCGGTTAGTGTGATGGGCGAGTAAGTTATGGTGAAAAGTAGCAGGTTGTCCACCCCAGATACCCCCATAACCATGTGCTCCCTTTTCGTGGATAGAATTGGCGAGACTTTCACTGATGATGCACCACTGAAGTGTGAAATTACGGTTATCATAGAATGTGGCACATTCGTCCGTACACCAACTCATGGAGCAGTGGTCTATGATAATGTTTTGGTGCGCTTTAGTACCATTCATTGCGTCGTCACCTTTTTGTTTGATGTCGACTCCCATACGGGAACGGATGAAACGGATGATTACATTGTCTGCCTGAATAGAGAATGTATAGTTTTTCAGGCAAATGCCATCACCCGGAGCTGTCTGTCCTGCAATGGTCACATCACCATTGCTGAGTTTTAATGCTTTTTGTAATTCAATAATTCCGCTAACCGCAAAGACAATGGTGCGGGGACCTTTCTTGCTGATAGCCCAGCGAAGTGTCCCTTCCGAACCGTCGTCTGCCAGGGACGTAACAGTGTATACAGTACCTCCGGCACCACCGGTGGTATATTTTCCTGCTCCGTCGGCACCGGGGAAGGCGAGAACTTTGGAACGATCCGGGGTAGGATAGTCCTTTGATGCTTTTTCAACCGAAATGGCAGGTTGCATGGCTTGTCCCACTAGAGGAAAAGCCAATATCAAACTACAGATTGCTAATATATTCTTTTTCATTATTAATTTATCATTTGGGTTCGAATTTACTAAAATTATTCTATAACACTGCCACCTGTCGCACCATTTACCATGATTTCGTGCACCAGACTATTGAGATACATTTCCAGATTAGTGTACTTCCCATTTTTGTCAATAGTCGTTTCTTTTCCATCAGCAGATTTCTTGGGATTCAAACCATATTCTTCTTCCCAGTAGTCGGGAATACCGTCACCGTCCGTATCTTTCACGTTTGCATTGGTTACAGATTTCAGAACATCGTAGGGATCATTTACTCCTAAGGCTGTGCAGACATCTTTCGGGTCGTTGATATATCCACTTTTGTTTTGTGAGTAGCCGGAAAGATCTTTCCATTTGCTGGCATCTCCCGTGCAACTTGCTTTTCTGTTTTTAACGTCGCTGATTATCAACTCGTCGACTTTATCACGATAGTTGCTGGCTCCTGCATAGCTCATCACACGTTCATAAGCCTCATCCGGCGTATGAGTTCTTACATTTCCTGCCTTAACTACCGGTGAATTTGACTTTATCTGGGTATGTTGGTTCCAAAGCTCCGTAGTTGCACAGTTTTTTTCATCCATTTGTTCAAATACGCCTTTTGTCCAGTTATCATTGCTAACAGTCGTATTGCCTACCACTTTATTTCCGTCGATATAAAACTTCCCCCAAGTTTGAAGCCATTTTTTGTAAGCTTCGCCGGAGTAATTTTCCGGATATACATCCGGCTTGGCGATACGGTAAGCACGGTCTGCTTTACCGCTTTCATCGGTTCCGGGGCCTGGCTTGTAGTAGTTGTTAACGATATTCACGTGTTGCGCTTCACCACCGTAGCAGCCTTCTCCTCCCCAATTGTAGTAAACATTGTTGCGCATATCCACTCGCTCTCCATCGTTGTTGTTCAGTGCTAATGTGGTATATCGGGGACCAAGGCGTGGAACACGGCTTTCGCAATGGGCTATCAGGTTATGGTGGTAAGAGGCATAGTTTCCTCCCCAGTTACCGCCATATCCGTGAGAAGCGAATTTGCCTGTGGCAGCATTGATCTTTACATCAGTCACACGTAAGGCTTGATAAGCTAAACACCATTGTACGGTAGAATTTTGCATACCATAGACAGAAAGACATTCATCGCTTCCCCAGCTTACTGAACAATGGTCGATGATTACATTTTGTTTGTCACAACCTCCTAATCCGTCGCAGTCTACGTTAGAGTTTCCGGGGCGGAAACGGATGAAACGAATGATGATATTGCTGGAATTAATCGTAAATGGATAATTGGCGATACAGATACCGCCCGGTGATGTTTGTCCGGCAATGGTCAGATCATCTTTCTGGGTTTTTAATTCCGATTTCAAATAGATGGTACCCGACACATCAAATACAATCGTTTTAGGACCGTCTTGTTTCATAGCCCAGCGCAGACTTCCGCTGATACTTCCACTGGCGTCGTCTTCAAGGCTAGTCACATGATAAACTTTTCCCCCGCGTCCTCCGGTGGTATTGCGACCGTGACCTTCGGCGTATGGGAAAGCAAGAAGTTCTCCATAATCCAGTTGCTTGACATCAGAAGATGTTCCACCTGGATTATTTGTTCCTCCACCTGTATCATCTACAGGATCGTCGGAAGAGCATGAGGTACATAATCCTGCGATGCTGAATGCAATAGCTACATAAAATAGAGATATTTTCTGCTTCATTATCTTTTAACTGTTTGGGGATATAGACGATTTATTTGTTGGGATACAACGTTTCTACCAGACTGTTGAGGTAAACCTCCAGATTGGTATACGTTTTACTTAGAGTATATTTGGAACCGTCGGCCTTACTTTTGGGGTTCAAACCGTTGGCAGTTTCCCATTCATCAGGGATGCCGTCGCCGTCGGTGTCTTTCGGACCGGTTTCCTTTTTATATTCCGGCCAGCCACCTACATCGCTGGCTTTATCAATAAGTCCCTTTTCACTGCCATTACTGCCGTCTGCCGTATAATCTCCGTTGCGAACGTTGGCTATGATGCGTTTATCGACATCATCATATTTTAAGGAAGCACCGGCATACTTTAATACTGATTCATAAGCTTCTTTTGCCGATTGAGTGAATTCGGATGTATCTTCGGAAATGGTAAATTCGTTACTTGACTGAAGTGCTTTTTCTCCTCCATCGGGTAAAGGAACGGCTTCTGTTGCATTGGGGTGTAACCCTTGCCAGTTGTCATTGTTTACAGAAGTAAGCAGAGATTGATATTCGGCTTTCAATTCAGGACATGTGCCATCAAAATAGTTTCCTTTCAGATAAAAAGTACCCCATATACCTTTGGTGTTTTTATTTGTACCGTCATCACCGTTAGGTTGGAAGATACGGTTTACAATATTTTTCTTGGTATTGGTAACTGGTCCGGGCTTGTAGTAGTTGTTCACGAAATTATAGCTTCCTCCTTCTCCTGCATAGCCACCATTGGTCGGTCCCCAGTTATAGAAAACATTATTTCGTAAATCGACTTTTTCATTTTCCGGTTTCCCTGTATAGCGGCTACCGCATAAACGTGGTGTACGGCTACTGTGGTGGGCTAATAAATTGTGGTGGAATGTAGCGGGTGATCCTCCCCATATTCCTCCGTAACCGTGATTACCTTTGGTGTGTACCGAACGATTCAAACTTTCGCTGATGATACACCATTGCATGGTAAAGTTAGTGTTATCGTAGAAAGAAGCACATTCATCAGTGCTCCAACTCATCGAACAATGGTCAATGATAATATTTTTATGTTGCTTTCCCCACAATGCATCACCACTGTCGGCTTCTGCTTCTGTTGTAAAGTTGTCCGATCCCATGCGGAAACGCATGAAACGGATGATTACGTTGTCCGCCTGTACGGATACGGGATGTCCTTTCAGGCAAATACCGTCACCCGGTGCACTCTGGCCGGCAATCGTTACATCTCCGTTGGTTATCTTCAAGGGGCTTTTCAGTTCTATCAATCCACTTACTGCAAATACGATCGTGCGCTTTCCCGTGCGATTTAATGCGTAGCGTAGTGTCCCTTGTGTTGTGTTATCTTCAAGCGAAGTTACTGTATACACTTCTCCGCCTGCTCCGCCGGTAGTATAACGACCTGCACCGTAAGCACCCGGAAAGGCATAACGCGTTTCGGCAGGTGTCTCTTCTTCACCACCTTCGTTCTCATTACCACCGTTACCGGTATTCTGTCCCGGTGTTTCATCAGTGATACTTGGGTCTTCGCTGCTGCAAGCAACCGATAGGTTGATTACACAGAAGCACAATAATCCCATTTTAATAGATTTGAGCATACAAATTATCTTTTAAAAAAATAGAGTTCTTTGTCTCATACATTATATTTGCTGATGATGTGACAAAGAACTCTTTATTAAATCTTATAGGTTTTATTCGCTTACTGTACCGTACTGGCTTACAGTTTTCACTGTATAAATATTGCTTTCGTCAGTGTTGGTCAGTGTAACGGTAGTGTCTGTAGTTTGCCCTGCATAGTTACCATTCATAAAGATGAGGTAACCGGCAGCACCGGATACTGCATCCCATGTCAGAGTGTTTCCCGACAGATTGACATTGGTAGGTGCTGCAAGGGGAGTTCCCATATACTCTTTCGGGTTCCAGCTGTCAATAGTTATTATATTCTCATATGTATATTTAGCTGCTTCGGATGCTGTTAGCACTGAACTAGTGAAGGAAACGTTTCCGGAGGTGATTGTTTTACTTTCCGCAATCATATTTCCATTCTTGTCGATAGTGTTATATTCAGCATATAGTGTAGGTATTTGTCCACCATATCCCCAGTGTGAATCTATAATATCCATTTTCAACTTGGTGTTGATCCAGACAGTTTTCGTGGTTGTTGCTTGGGAACGTCCGAATGAGAATTTTGTATCATCACCGTTTACCGTACAATCTTTTATAACATATCCGTATTTATCGCTTTCACTGGTACGCGAAGCAGTTATAACGCTACCACCGTCATTGCCTGTATTATAGAATGTACTGTTTTCGATAAGTACATCGCCACTTCCCCAGATATAATCTGTATGGCCTTCAATCCATGAGTTATAAACGTATGCACGATGAGGGGTTGTATTGTTCCAATAACGGGTCCACCATGTATCCTGGTAGGAGACAAGCAAACAATTATTCAAAGCAAAGCGGTCTTCACGGTTTATCAAGGCTTCTGCCTGTCCGTTTTTACCTAAACCACCAGTGTGACGATTTGAGAATGCACCATAAAGATTGATGATTGAAATGTTTTCAGCATAAAAATCTGTGGCTTCAATCAACACTACTGTGTTTTGCTCTTCACTATATCCGGCTTTGCGGGCTGGTGAGTTTTCGTTGAAAATAGAATAAGGCCATGAGGTAGCATTACTTGAATCATCTACACGGTTTACTGCAAACTGGATTTTAACACCATCGCGGCTCTCACCGATTAAATGAACAAATGGTTTATTCTTATTGATTCGGACACATTCATTATAAGTTCCGTTGGCAATGAAGATTTTATAAGGACTGGTCGGTGGGGTAGTGATGGCGTTGATTGCAGCCTGGAGAGTAGTGTAATCACCATTCCCTTTTGAATCAACAATTGCATCGAATACTTTTCCACCACCCGAAATTTCAGATTTGGCAGTAAAGCTTAAAAAGAAGTCTTCGTCGTAAGCTCTTCCCTGCATATCTGTTAATGCTCCGGCAGGAACTTCGAAAGTACATTCTTTGTTTTCCATACCAGAGAAGGTATAACGTACTTTTTCGTAGTTGATGGATACACGCACTACTCCTCCGTTGAAATAGATTTCTGTATCCGGAGCCTGACGCATGGCTTTGCTGAAAGTCAGTTCTACATATCCGCTCGGACCTACTACATCACCATCATTGATATTCTGTGAAATCAGAACAGGGATGCTTGTATCTTCTGCATCATCGTTGTCATTACAGGAAGCACCTGTAAGAATCAACAAGAACAGAAGTAAGTATTTACTTATTGTATAGATTGAATTTGTATTCATAATATCTGTTGCTTTTTTAGAGAAGATTCTCCGTCAAGTAAATGGAAATTCCAGACTTGACGGAAAACCTTGTAGTTTTATTTAGTTATTTGTTCCAACGTTGGTCACCGACTCTGTATTCTTCAGGAACATCTGCTCCAAAAGTCAAATCTTCACTTGAGCCATTAGGGAATAGTTGATCGGAAGTCAGAGGAAGACTAGTATAGTCTTTTCCCCAGTCGGTAGCACCAAATGCAAAGTCAGAAGCCTTATACAAGCCGTTTACGTTTAGAGTTGTAGCTACGGAACTTGTGTTGTAGAAAGGTTTAACTCCACCTTTGGCAAACAGGGTGTTTGATATAGTCATTGTCATGTCTTTTGTATCTCTGCAGAAAGCATCACTTGCTGACATATCATAGAATGTACAATCCTTGATTGTTATTGTACCGGTTTGTCCTGACTTGTGTCTTATGAATTGAGACGCAGAAGCTCCCTTGGATACAATAATAGAAGTGTTGGAAACCACTAAATTGAGAGTTGTTAATGTTACCTTGTCAGAAAGAAGTAATCCATAATGATTGGATGTTGCTGCTCTTCCCAATCCTTTGATGATACAGTCGTCAATAGTAACAGACATAGCATTACTTGTACTTGCATTCATACGAACGATACCACGGATATTGGTAATTGTACACGAGGTAACTTCTATTTCTTTGATGCAACCTGAAGCACCGTTTTGATAAATAAGGGTTGTATTTCCTTCATCGGTAATATTCAGATTATGGAATTCTACTTTATCACATATTCCGCTGGCACCTATGCCCTTTTTAATAGTCATATTAACCTGTCCGTCTTGACTGTCACCCCAGAAAATAAGGTGAGTCACGCCAGCAGCAATGCTTTCTTTTTCTTGTGCAAATCCTTCTGTTCCGGAAACATTGATTAATACTTTTCCTGAAAGATTATCCCAGTTGGCAAGGGCATCTTCCCATGTCATTTCAGTATAACCTGTCGGTTTACCTTTCTTAGTTGTAAAGGTGATACGAGAACATATAGAGCCGTTTGCGAAAGCATAAGCCGTATATTCCGTACTAGAAGCCAAACCTGTGATTGTTACCTTATGTGCAGCAATATCTGCTGGTGATAATTGGGTTCCTGATTCAGGTACTCCTTCGGTAGAAAGAACACAAGCATATTCATCTACATCCACCGTTTCTTCCCATGAGAATACAGCTGAATTTGCTGTTATATCACTGATGGTAGATTCGATTTCCAAACCAGGGATGGTAACAGTCTGTGAACCACGTGGATTATTTCCATTATAAATAGTAATCGTGTATTCAGTGAACGACTTCAAATTTTCAACCCATGCTTCACCTGCGGCAGCTTCTGTTGACGAAATAACACGTGAAGTTACTTCTGTGGCACCCGTTTCCATGATTTCGAAATGATCGACTGCTAATCCAGCTTCCCATGACATGCGTACTTTTCCTTGACCTTCAGGTAAGTCTTCAGTAGTTGGAATATTCAGGATAGCTTCTTCCTTAACTGAAGCAAAAGTCTTTTTATAATTTACCCAACGAGATTCCTTCTCTCCGGAAATAGATTTGATACGCATATAATAAGTCGTATTTACAGCCAGATTATCCATTGTGTAAGGTGACTGCTTGATCCGGTTGGCAGGATCATTTCCATAAACGATATTTCCATTTTCTTCTGATCCCATTGGAGTCTCGTCAGTCATCTCGTTAGGACTAATCTCGATAATGTAATAGTCGGTATTGGATGTTGAGCTCCAAGTTACTACCGCTCTGGCTACTTTACTGTCTGTTTCTACACTGATTCCGTTTTCATCAGTTCCGAAAGGACGGCTATAGGAAGAGTCAATATCCCAATCACTTTTCTCTGTACACGAAGATACCGCCAAAGAGGCCAGGAGCATGAAAGCTCCCATTCCCAATATATTTTTTATATTCTTCATCATTTTACGATTTTAAGATTAATCCGAATAACCATAAGAGTTATGTAATTTACCGTTTGAGGTAGAGATGGTTGTAGAAGCTATCGGCAATAAATAACGATTCTTTACAGCCTTGTTCAATCCGCCAGAAATACTAGGCAAGTTTACTTTCAGATTCTTCTGCTCCTTGTCACTGGTTTCAGCACCGAAGAAGCTCTTGTTTTCATATTCTCCACCTACTTTAGCTCCAAATACGAGAGAAGTCATATCGATATACATCGGATTGTCCGTGCGATATTTATAGTTCACATACTGTGGATATGTACCATTATACACTGCATTTGTATATTCGTTTTTGAACTCGTCTATTTTTTCGCTCAACAGGTTCCAACGGATTAGGTCGAACTTACGAACACCTTCTCCTGCCAGTTCCCATGCATTTTCGTCAACAATTGCATCGAAGAAGTCTTTTCCCATTAGAGCAGTCCATGCAACATCACGTTTGGTTGCATCGGTGAAAGCACGGTCGTGTACTTCTTTCAGGGCTGCTGTGGCTGTTAATGTACAACCTTCGGCTGTTGCACCCTTACCATAAAGTTCGTTCACAACTTCGGCATACATCAGCAATACTTGCGGATAACGCATTTTCACTACGTTGATACCGGAACAAACTTTCTGATCGCTGGCCAATACAGCTGCGTACCATTCAGAGTTTTCCATCATCTTACGATAATCCCATTTTCCACAATAAAGACCGAAAGGAGCATTTCCTAACATATATTCTTTAAATACTTTGGTGTTTTTGTCTGTAGAAAGTTGTGAAATAGCACAAGTCAGATCGCGGCGGATATCTCCTTCGCCAAATGACAGATAATAAGGAGCAGTCAGTTTCAACTTACCGGATGAGTTACCTTTCGGACCGAATAGGGAACTGGCACCGTTTATACGATATCCGATAGTATATCCCAGCTCACCACTTTTGTTCAGTCCCATTGGAATCTCGAACAGGTTTTCTTGATAAGTCTGATCTAGTTGTCCGATATTTATTAAACGCCAGTATTCTTCTACAGAAGGATTCAGTTTATGTTTTCCTGAACTGACAACAGCTGCCAGATGTTTTTCGGCCAATTCGAATAGTTCTCTACGTTTGGTATCGCTGCAACGTTGAGTAGGATAAGTAGCGTCACTGTTATCTCCGGTGATATATCCGTCTTTAGCTTGTTCGCGGATAGCATATCCGGCACGTGTCATTGCAATGTTAGCCAAGAGAGCGTGAGCATAGCCTTTGCTTACATGTTCGGTTGTATAACCGTCTTCACCAGCCCAAGGTAAATATTCGATAGCTTCCTCGAGTTCAATTATCAATTCATCCATGATATCGTCACGATCTGCCTTTCCAATGTAAACATTAGACAGGTCGCTGTTGGAAGATTCTGTTTTGAAAGGAATATCACCGAACAAGCGGATCAGATCGAAATAAATCATCGCACGCAATGTCATCGCTTCTGCACGGAATCTCATCATGCTGGTACGGGTTGCTCCTGCTTGTTGTATCAGTTGGCTATTGTTTATACCATCTACTACCAGATTCGCATTCTCGATTACTCCGTACATGGCATCCCATACTTTGGAAAGTTGTGACCATCCCGGATTAGCGTTATAGTTCATATTACCACGTTCGCTGGACGTGTTGCTTGCATCCGTACCCAAACCGTCAATAAGTTCGCAGTCGGTATTGGTTCCGGCAATGATAGGCAGGAAGTTAGAGTAAGTCTGGTCTTGCGTCAGGCTGCCGTAAACTTTATTAAGTGCCAATTCTGTATAATAGGCATTATTAAAAGTTGATTCATTATCCAGTTCAGATGGTGAAGTCTGACTCAAGAAGTCCGAACAGGAAGACAGGGCAATTAACCCCAGCCCCAGGAATAATGTCTTATATATTTTCATACGATCAATCTGTTTAATGTTTGAATTAGAATGTAACGTTAATACCACCCACAAATGTGCGGCTCTTAGGATAAGCGGCGTAATCTATACCCGGAGTCATCGCATTTTTCTTACTGCTTGTATCGACTTCAGGGTCTGCTCCGCTGTAGTTAGTCCAACAGAACAGGTTATATCCTGTCAGATAGATTCTCACATTCTGCATAAATGCTCTCCTTACAATTGTTTTCGGAAGAGAGTATCCGATAGTAATGTTATTCAAACGCAGGAATGAAGCATTTTCTACTGCATAATCAGTCAGTTGCATGGTAGTAGCACTGCCCGGATTGTACATATTAGCGTTAGCGTTTATTTCATTCAGACGTAATCCTGCTGCAGTCATGTCTCCATAGGTGTTGAGGACATCTGTAGAACTGGATGACAGATTCAATCCTGTTTCCGGGTCAATCCAGGTGTAACGGTTGGATAGTCTGAAATCATTGTTTAAGTTGTAGCCGGTTCTTGAACCTGAACGGAAAGAAGAAGCCAGTTTTGTTCCGTTGACAATTACATTTCCGAGAGAGTAGTTGAAGAATACATTGAAATCGAAATTACCTACGCGGCCATCGAATCCAAAACCTCCGGTTGTAGGAGCGATAGTGTTACCCAAACGTTGTTTGAGAGGGTTACCATCTTTATCACATTCCAGCTTCAAACCACCCGGATAGTATTTACCACCAGTAATTGTAGGACTGTTATCTTGCATCCCGTCTTTCAATCCCCATTCACTACCTGCCCAAACCAGTTCACCAGTTGGGTTGGTGACAGGATCATATACAGTGTAATATCCATTTGTTCTATATCCCCAAACTTCACCCAAGCGTCCGCCTTTCTCTACACGGAAGTCTTCGTATTTAGCCATTGTACTACCTGACCAGTTACTACTTTGCCAGGGAGAGTCTGTATTCAGTTTATCAATGCGGTTACGGTTGTAAGCAATGTTGGCATTGAAGTTCAAAGAGAAATTCTTTTTATCAAATAAAACAGCACTAACAGACAATTCTACACCTTTATTGGATGTCTGTCCGAAGTTCTTGTACTGATAGTTATATCCGGAGAGAGAAGGAATTTCTGTACGCATCAATAAGTCTCTGGTTGTATTCCAGTAAAAGTCGATAGCACCGGAGATGCGGTTGTTCCAGAATCCGTAGTCAATACCGATGTTACGGGTTACTGTCGTTTCCCATTTCAAATCGGGGTTGTATAAGTTCGTTCCATGTTCCAACATGGTAGTGCTTTCTCCGTTGAAGAAAGGATTGCGTGCATCATTACCTCCCAAGGAGTAAGTGGTGGAAAGCAAACCGGAATTGATACGGTTGTTACCGGCAGTACCGAAGCTTAAACGTAGTTTCAAAGATGACAGCCAGTCTTGAGTGTTACTCATGAAAGCCTCGTCAGAGATACGCCATGCCAAAGCTGCTGACGGGAAAACACCCCAACGATTTCCGGAGCCGAACTTGCTCGAACCGTCTGCACGTACTGTAACAGCAAGCAAGTATTTATCCATCATGGTATAGTTCACACGACCAAAAAATGATAATATGTTTTCTTTTGCAGCAATGGTGGATTGGTTGGCTAAAGCTTTGCCCGAACCCATATTTGCTTTCATATCATCGAAATTCATAGTGACAGGGAAAGCTACAGATACATTTTCGATTGATTTCTTTTGGCTGCTGCTTACTTCATGTCCTATCAATACATTGAGTTTATCACGACCTTTGAACAGTTTTTTGTTATCATAGGTCAATGTGTTGGCATTACGCCAGCTCATCGTCTTTTCTCTTAACAGGTAGGCTTGTGGCTGACCGTTATATCCATATTTAGAATTGGATACTGCATCTACTCCCCAATACTGTTCTGTATCGTCAAACTTCCATCCATATCCGAATTCGGAACGGAATGTCCAGTTCTTGAATGGTTTCCAGTTTAAACCCACATTGTAGTTCTGGTTGAAAGTATTACGGGTCTTATCTGTTGCAAGCAGGCGTTCCAATGGAGATTTCTGTTGTGCCGAACTGTTTTCTTCGTCGTCATCACTGTATTTAAGTGAATCAACCGGACGGAATACGGTAGCATTAGCCACAGTTGAATTGGCAGCATTGGATTCATTGGTATCAGCACCACCACCTAAACCGTCAATGGTAGAGTAACTTAACCGGGCGTTAAAGTCCAGTGTCATCCATTTATTCAGTTCTGATTTAATTTTTGCATTTACATTGTCTTTTTTGAAGCCGGAATTAAGCATGATACTTTTTTCTTCATTATGGGCATAGCTGACACTATAAGTCATTTGCTTGGTTCCGCCACTTACATTAATGTTATATTGTTGCTGGTTTCCAGTACGTCCGAACATCTCGTCTTGGTAATCGGTACCATCAATAGAATGCCAGATATCCATATCGGCAAAGTTTCCATAATCCAGAGAACCGATTTCACGCTGATAAGCAACGAAATCGTAAGGACTCAAGACTTCAGTCAGTTTGGTTACCTGTTTAAAACCGAAAGAAGCACCGAAGTCTACTTGCGTTTTACCTTCTTTTCCGCTCTTGGTAGTAATGATGATTACACCATTTGCACCACGGGCACCATAAATGGCTGTGGAAGAAGCATCTTTCAATACGTCGATGCTTTGAATTTCCGAGGGAGCGATATCACTAATACTTGAAACAGGGAAACCATCTACAATATATAAAGGAGAGTTATCCTGTGATAGTGAACCACCACCGCGAACACGGATCTTTATATCTGCATCGGGAGAACCTTCAGTAGTAGTAACACTAACTCCGGCAAGTTTACCGGTAAGGGCTTCAGATGCACTTGCTACTGGTATAGCAGCTAAGTCTTTGGCACTAACAGAGGCTACAGAACCGGTTAAATCTCTTTTATTGACCGTACCGTAACCAATTACTACGACTTCGTCCAAAGCTTTCGAGTCGTCGACCATTTGTACATTAATTGTTTTTCTACCTTGAACGGCTACTTCTTGAGTTTTCATACCTATGTATGAAATAACCAATGTTTTTTTGCCATCAACTTTAATAGAAAAATTACCATCTAAATCTGTAATCGTACCATTGGTAGTATTACCTTTTTCTACAACAGAGGCTCCAATAACAGGCTCTCCGCTGGTGTCTTTCACGTTACCTTTTACGGTAATCGTTTGCGCAGATACGCTAAGCGATATTGCTGAAAATAGTATTAGCAATAAGGAGCGCATGTTTTTCACTTTGTTAGACATTCTTTGCATGTTTATTAATTAATGGTTGTTGTTTGATATTTCATAAAAATCCCGATGAGAGTTCATTCATCGCTACAAAAGTATGAGAATGAAGATATAGTGATGTGCAATATTTGTTTTTCACCTCGTATTTTTTGTTTTTTAGTTTGTTGCGAGGTGTAGTTATTAGCTTTGAAGGGTGTTATTTGTGTTCTAAAGGCCGGCAAATATACGAATCAGAGATTTATAAATTGATTTTTTCACCGGTTTTTATCCGGCATTCATCGGAATTTATACCGTAAATCAACTGAAAAGCCTGTGGAAGCATAGGGAAATGATGTATCTTTGAACCATTAATCAATTAATAATAGAAACAATGGAAGAGAAACAAAATTTTCCCCGTGCTACAGGCTTTTCCGGTAAAATACTGATAGCTTTGCTTTTTATCCTTTCCGGGATTCTACTGTTTGCCCGTAATATGGGATGGATAACTTCAGAAGTATTTGATTTGATCGTATCCTGGCATTCACTCCTTATATTATTAGGTATATATTCTATGATTCGCCGCCATTTCATCGGTGGAATCATCCTTTTGTTGATAGGTGTGTATTTTTTGATTGGAGGACTTTCATGGTTGCCTGAAAATTCGCAGGCAATGGTATGGCCTATCGCTCTGATCACAGCAGGTGTCTTATTTTTTTTAAAATCCGGCAAGAACAGGCGGGGGCACTGGGCGCACCATCATGCCATGCAGCACCGTCAGAAGTGGATGAAGATGCATCAGGGACAACCCGGCATGAACTTTGAAAGTGAACAACAGCAGTCAGAGTCAGTAGATGGTTTTCTGCGTGCCGAGAATGTTTGGGGAGCTGCCCGTCACGTGGTACTTGACGAATTGTTTAAAGGAGCTGTCATTCGCACATCTTTCGGAGGAACAACGATTGATTTGCGCCATACCCATATTGCACCCGGAGAAACATACATAGATTTGGATTGCAGTTGGGGAGGAGTTGAGATATATGTCCCTTCTGACTGGAAAGTTGTGTTTAAATGCAATGCTTTCTTTGGAGGATGTGATGATAAACGTTGGCAGAATGGAAATATAAATAAGGAGAGTGTATTAGTAATTCGGGGAACACTTTCTTTCGGAGGCTTGGAGGTTAAAGGCTAGCGTATGAAAGCACATCCGATTATAGAATCTCCTTTTCGTTGGATTCCGATGCTGGTGCTGGCATTGATTCTGGTTGCATTCCAGGTAGCTTTGGTCTGTGGATACACCGGAAACGATTATCTTCCCGCTTTGGTAGATGGAATAGCAACGATTGGTTGGCTGGCGGCTATCGCCTATCTGGCATGGTTTGTGGTCGGTCTTGTCTCGTTGTTCCAGACGGATGTAATTATGATTATCGTTGGAAGTCTGCTTTGGCTGGCAGGAAGTTTTATGGTCTGTGATATAATGGTGAGAATTGTAGGAGTGTCCTATGTTCCTTTTGTGCAGACAATCCCTTTCCGGTTACTGTTCGGACTACCGGTTTTAATTGCTATTACTCTATGGTACCGCTTGATAGTCACAAAAGAAGAAGAACAAAATCAGGAACTGGAAAAAGAACTGGCTGTACATCAGGTGAATGTGGCTGAACAGCAGGAAGAATCACCCATTGAATGGATAGATCGTATTACAGTGAAAGACGGCTCCCGGATTCATTTGGTGAAGGCAGACGAATTGATTTACATACAAGCATGTGGAGATTATGTGATGCTGATAACCCCCACAGGCGAATACCTGAAAGAGCAGACCATGAAGTATTTTGAAACTCATCTCTCTCCGGATACATTTGTTCGGGTGCATCGTTCTACGATTGTGAATGTTACGCAGATTTCCCGGGTCGAGCTTTTCGGAAAAGAAACCTATCAGTTACTATTGAAGAATGGAGTGAAACTTCGGGTTAGTCTTTCCGGTTACCGATTATTGAAAGAACGATTGGGGATATAAAATTTGGTCATTTTGATCGTAAAAACTAATTTATCCCCATTGTTGGTCAAAAAATGAATATAGATATGAAAGGCTTCCACTACTTTTGTTTCATTATCTAATAATTATGAACGTGGAAATGAAAAGAAAATTAGTTTATGGTTGTTTGCTGATAATGGTTGCGGTAGGAATGATGTCCTTTTCTTATGATATGACCGGAGAGCAGGAGGCAAATGTTCAGGAAGATAAAGTTGTGGCTTTCCCCGGTGCTGAAGGACACGGCAGATATACGACAGGCGGGCGTGGAGGAAAGGTGTATCATGTGACTTCTTTGGAAGACGATGGTTCACAGGGAACTTTGCGTTGGGCTTTGAAACAAAATGGACCTAAAACCATTGTTTTTGATGTGGCAGGTACCATCCGGTTGAAATCGGAGTTGAGAACAGGCAAAGACAATCTGACCATTGCAGGACAGACTTCTCCCGGTGGCATTTGTCTGGCTGATTATGGCTTTTCCATTAATTCTAATAATGTAATCATACGTTTTCTTCGTTTCCGTCCCGGAGAGGCAAGTGGAAAAGAACCCGATGGGCTGGGCGGCTGTGATAAGAAAGATATTATGGTAGATCATTGCTCTATCAGTTGGAGTGTGGATGAATGTCTTTCCGTTTATGGAATGGAAAACTCTACGGTGCAATGGTGTATTGCGTCTGAAGCATTAAGAAAGGCAACTCATGTAAAAGGAGCGCATGGATATGGAGGTAATTGGGGAGGACATAAAGCTTCCTACCATCATAATTTGATTGCCCATTGTGAAAGCCGGGTACCACGTCTGGGACCTCGTCCTTCCACACTGGCTCTTGGCGAATGTGTTGATATTCGCAATAATGTTTTTTATAACTGGGCCGGAAACGGTTGCTATGGCGGAGAAGACCAGCACGTCAATATTGTCAATAACTACTATAAACCCGGACCGGCAACCAAACAAGCCTCCAAACAGGTGCAATATCGCATTGCCAAAGTAGGAGTTTATCCAAAATCTTATGTCTACGTTGATGGAGAACCCAAAAAGAACCTGGCTTTTCAACCTTACCTGCAGAAATGGGGAACTTTCTATATCGATGGGAATAAGATAGAAGGTAATAACAAAGTGACTGCCGATAACTGGACGGATGGAATCTATGCCCAACTGAAAAATGATGCAAAAGTAGATTTCCTGTGGACGGAAGAAGCCAAAGAAGCGATTCGCCTGAAAGAACCTCTTGATTTTGGAGTAATCACCACCTATTCGGCTGATAAGGCTTATGAACAAGTGATGAATTTTGCAGGTTGCAGCAATTATCGGGATGAAGTAGATAAACGTATCATCTCTGATACCCGAAAAGGAAAGGCGACTTTCACCGGAGAAGGAAACAAACCCGGATTTATCAATAGCCCCAAAGATACAGGTGATTCCCCTTGGCCAGAACTATCAATAGCAGATTTTTCGGCACCGGTAGATTCGGACGGTGACGGTATGCCTGACGAGTGGGAAATAAAAAACGGACTTGATCTGAATAATCCTGCAGATGGGAATACAAAAACGAAAGATCCGAATGGACAATATACGAATCTTGAGGTATATTTGAATAGTTTGGTGCAAAATATAGTCAACGCACAGAACAAATAGGTAATCAGCAACTCTCCGTTCAATGCGGTGAATTTAGATGATATGCCCTTCAGGTGTTTGATGATAACACTTGAAGGGCATATCGTTTGGATACATGGCTACACTGGAGGGGCACTTTTTTGCCCCAGTCCGTTTTTTACTCCTTTTCTACTAAATCTTACTCTATCTTCTCTTGCTTAATTCTCAATTTTGCACTGGTGAAAGAACAAAGAATTCACTCTAGCGAAAAACATCATTAATATACAATGAAAATCTAAATAAATGGGAAACATGAAGTCAGCACTTATAATAGCCAATCCTCCTTAGGCTTGCATCTGCCTTTTACAGAAAAAGGGCATAGAATTTTTATTCTTTTAATAATTGTATATCTTTAAATTATATATAAACTAATATTTATGAAACATCTAGCAAGTTTATTTCTTCTGGCATTTCTGCTTTGCTGTTCTTGTTCACAGCAAATGGATGATGAATGGAAACCGAATGAACAACTTCCCAATGTGCCCGAAACCCATCCGGTGGGCGTTTCTTTCAGCAGGGCTAGTCTTGAAACTTTTGCCGAACATGGAATTACAGAGGTCGGCGTTTATGTGTACCTGCAAGATTCCATGGTGTATGGTAAAAATCTCCCTTTAAATGATGGATCTTTAAAAGTAGACCTTCCTTTAGGAGAAAATCTGCAAACCTTTATTGTGGCAAATGCCGATCACCTGGTAGATACAGATAGTCTTTCCAAAGTGGTGGTTTATCAGGATGCATACGCTCAAAAACCGGTTTATATTTCGGAAGTGGTAGGTTTTACTTCAGATAACTCGGTCAGTTCGCTGAATGTAGAGTTGAAGCGTTTGGTAGGACAAGCAGTTTTCCAGCCGAAAGAGACGGAAGAAGAATTGAATGCAATCACCCGTTTTGACCAGTTGAATGTTACTTTTACGAATGTAGCAATAGGCTATAAAGTAAAAAGCAAAGAATGTATTACAGAAAATGTAACCATCTCCACTAATCTCTCTACCGGCTTTGGAGCTTCGGTCTATTCGTTTCCCACAGTGAATGGAGATTCCAGAACATCTATCGATGTGGTATATCTGAAAGGAGGCGAGGAGGTGAATCGTATTATCAGTCCTCTCGATACTGGCATAGGCTTTGAGTCTTCCAAGCGTTCTACCGTACATATGAAAATAACGGATGAGAATTACCTGGATGAGCCGTGGCCTTCGGTACGCACGGTCATGTATAAGAGTACATCCACTCAACCGTTTACAATAGAAGTTTCAGAATTTTAAAAACAGGAGTTATATGAGAAATATATTCTATTCGCTGACAGGATTCATACTCCTGTTGGGAATAACAGCTTGTTCGGAAGAAGAACGATACGGCACCTCGGTAGTAAAAGAGATAGAACTGTTTTTGGATGACCAGCCATGGGCTGTGAACACTGGTGCATCTAACAAACCTCTGTTTATCTATACGGCTGATGGTGAGTATGTAGCCAATTATTCGTCGCTTTATCGTTTTCAGTTGCCCAATGGAAGTTATAACATAATTTCCACTACACAATCCGATTCTATTCCCAGCCCGAGGAATCTGAATGACATTGTGATACATCAGGATCCGACTGCTAAAACAAAATATGCCATTTCGGCACCGGTGACGTATAAATCCCCGTTCGACGAACCACTAAGTGTGCGTATGTACAATCGTACAGGTGTGCTTCGTCTAAAGGCTACTGATCGTAAATCGGATAAAAGCTATTCGAAATTGCGCGCAGTTGTTTCTTCACCCATTTCGGGCTATAAACTTTCGGACGCGACTTTTGTAAAAACTCCGATAAACGTACAACGTGAGAAGGAAACGACTACTGGCGGAGTGAATTACACCGATGACTTTGTCTTGTTTCAAACTCAAAGTGAAGGCGAACAAGTATCCGTGCGTATCGACTATCTGGATAAAAACAATACAGTGGTTCAATCTAAAGCTATTGATGGAGCATTTTCCATCTTGCCCGACGATACAGTGCAAGTGGCATTTGCGTTGAACAACGTAGACGAACCGGTCATACAAGATTACACGGTAACGATTGCTTCGGAAGGCTGGAACGAAGAAGACATTCATCCGGAAGCCCCGATGAGAATTCCTGACGGATACAGATATGTAAGTCCAGAAGAGAACCTTGAATCAATCTGTAAATCAATGCTGGCGGATGCTTCTGTGGATGAGGTGAAACTTTTCCTGAAAGCAGGTGCTACCTATAAATTAGGTACACAGACCGAAATACCGAAGGCTCTCTACATCATGGGACAGGCACCGGGTGATGGTGAAGAATTGGCATTTATGGAAATGGGCAACATGAGTATCAACTGTCCTGATGCCATTATTGAAGCCTTCCACTTCGAGAATCTGAAAATAAAGGTGACAACTTCCGACTTCTTTAAGTTTAAAAACCAAGCTTTCCATGTATCTACTATCTCTTGGAAGAACTGTGAAATCAGCGATTTGGTGCGCACAATGTGGTATCAGGAAGTAGACGCTGCACAGAAACAGATTGCCGATCATATTGTGATTGAGAATTGTCGTTTCTTAGGTTTGAATTCCGGTGGAAGTGGCCTGTTCGGTCTTTCTACCAAGCAGGACGCGCCGGTACACAACTTTGTGTTCAAGAACTCTACGTTCCATGCCAACAATCTCACAAGAGCTTTGATAACCGGTTTGGGCAGTATGACAGGCGAATTGAATGTGACAATAGAGAATTGTACATTTGTGAGTATGGCTCCTGCTGCAATGACCTTCTTCGACTTAAATCCGAAGAATACCTCTTCATTCCACTTGGTTGTCCGTAATAATCTCTTTAGTGGTGTTTGTGAAGCCGGACAGGGAACTTGGTTTACTACAAGAAACGTCACAAGCAAGACTTTCGAGAATAACTATCGCACCAATGGCTTTGTCGTGGCTAATTGGGGAGTCGATGCTGCTGAGATACCGGTAGAAACAACTCTCCCGATGGAAACACTCTTCAAAGATGTGGCTGGTAGAGACTTCACAATCACCGATAAAAACTCCGAAGTATATACCAACGGAATCGGTGACCCGCATTGGATTAAATAATCAATAGAGTATTAACAATATAAAGATATAAAACATGAGATATTTTCTATTCATATTGTTGGCCGGATTGTTGAGCGCATGTAGTTCGGATGACGAATCCAATGCAGCTGCGACAGCTGCCAAACTGGAAGTGTCGAAGAATGAGGTGAAATTGAGCAATGTGGACGGTTCGTTTACAATCAACGTAACGGCTACCTCTGCATGGACTGCCGAAGTGACCTCGACAGACGGCTGGTTGAGTATATCAAAGAACTCCGGGGAGGGAAATGGTGATCTCCGCTTGTTTTTCACCAAGAATACAGAGGGTCCTAAACGTACAGGGACAGTAAAAGTGTTCATGTCGGGCGCAGGTTCTGCATTGGAACAGGAGATTAGCGTAGAGCAATTGGGGGCCGATCCTGATATATTGTTCGATTGTTCATCCGACCCTTTGTCATTCAGAGAAGGTACATTTACCTGTAAGGTAGTGGCAAATGTGGAATGGGAACTGGAGATAGCAGAAGAATACAACTGGATTAAATTGCAGGAAACAACTCCCAGAACTCGCAGTTTTGTGACAGACGAAGTAACATTTGCAGTAGATGCCAATACGAACAAAACCAGAACAGCTGTCCTGGTATTCAAATCCGTAGGAGACTACACCTTGCAACGCGTTCTGAAAGTGACACAAGACGGTGTAAGCGGTGCGGTAACTATAGAACAGGATGAGTATATCATTCCTTATAAATGTCGTACGTTGGTTATCTCGGCTCCGCAAGGAGAAAATCCGGTAAATTACGATGCTGTAATATCCGAGAGTTGGATTACGCAGGATAAGAAAAACTCTACTGCCAATGAAGTCGTATTGAATATCGAAGATAATGAAACAGTCTTCCCACGTACGGCAACGGTAGAAATGTTGGATAAAGTAATTACCATCTTCCAATATGGTAAACCCGATACAAGCATCGGTGACGATCATTCTACTTCTATATTGGCCTTCCCGGGTGCCGAAGGTGGCGGCCGTTTTACTAGCGGTGGCCGTGGGGGAGAAATCTATCGGGTGACAACGCTGGCAGATTATAACAAAAACGAAACTCCTATTGAGGGCAGTTTGCGCTACGGAATTGAAAAGTCCAATCAACCGCGTACCATCATCTTTGATGTATCCGGTATCATCGAATTGAAAAGAGGATTGTATCTGAATGAATTTCCTAATTTGAGTATCATCGGTCAGACTGCACCGGGTGACGGTATCACACTGAAGAATTACAACTTCACCTTTAATCTTTCTAAAGACCCGGCTATAGGTGCAGGCTCCAGCCTGAATGCTATTGTTCGTTTCTTGCGTTGCCGTCCGGGCGATCAGTTTGCCGATTATGGAGAAGATGCTATTGGCGGACGTTATTTCAAAGATGCCATTATCGATCACATTACAGCCGGATGGAGCGTGGATGAGACACTGACTTTCTATGGCGTACAGAACTTTACGGCACAATGGTGCATTGCTTCTGAAAGTATGAATTTGTCTAACCATGCTAAGGGTGCACATGGATATGGCGCTATGTTTAGTGGTGACAATGCTTCGTTCCACCACATACTGTTAGCGCATCACGGTAGCCGCTGTCCGCGTATCTCCGATTTGTCAGCTCCCGGTACACAGGAATCTTATGATTTTACCGGATATTTCGATGTGAGGAATAATGTCTACTACAACTGGAGTGGAAGAGGACAAGGCAGTTACGGCGGAAAGTATGCTGCTTTCAACCTGACCAACTGCTATTATAAACCGGGGCCAGCTACCGGAACAAACAACCGTTCTTACCGTATCCTGTCAAGTGATCCTACTGCCAGAGCTTATATCAATGGCAATTATGTGTTAGGTAACACAGGTGTCACGGCTGATAACTGGACAGAGGGTGTTTGGGGACAATTCGACTCTTCACTGGGTACAGTTCCTGAAGCAGAAAAGCAAGCTATGAAGATGGCAGATTACCAACCTTTCAGCAAACTGACCAGTCACACAGCTGAACAAGCTTACGATAAAGTATTGGAATATGCCGGAGCTTCTTTGCGTAGAGATGTAATAGATCAGCGTATCGTTCGCGAAGTAAAGAATGGTACTTACACCTATATCGGTTCCAAACCCGAAGAAGACGGCAAAGCCAAGCAACCCGGTATCATTGATACAGTATCAGATACTGAAGGTTACATTAAGGTGAAGTCGTTGAATCCCTGGCCTGATACGGATGGTGATGGAATTCCTGATATTTGGGAGGAAGCTTACGGGTTGAATCCTAACGATCCGAGTGATGCACAAAAGATCAGTTCGTCAGTTGATCCTAACGGACGCTATCCGAACATCGAAGTTTATTTCCACAACCTGGTTCAGCACATCATTTACTATCAGAACCAAGGCGGAATAGTGATGGAAAAGAAATAATGGTGTGGAGCAAATAAATCTATTTACAATAAAAGCATAGAATGATGAATAAAATAATCATAAACATATTTATCCTACTGTGGGTAGCGGTGGGTGCTATGGCACAGACTGCTACTGTGACCGGTACGGTGACCGACGACATGGGACCGGTGATTGGTGCCACAGTAACGGTGCAAGGCACTTCGATCGGTGCCACGACTGATTTGGACGGTAAATTTACATTGACTGGCGTGCCCAATGTAGCCAAGGCCGTGTTAATAGTTCGCTATGTAGGTATGGAAGAAGCAAAAGAACCGTTGAAAGGACGTACCTCGAACATTAATATCCACATGAAAGAAGCTGTCGGAATGTTGGACGACGTAGTCGTAATCGGCTATGGAACGCAGAAAAGAGGTAACCTGACCGGTTCTATCGCCAGCGTATCCGGCAAGATATTGGAGAAAGTACAGACCACTTCTGCTGCTGAAGCCATCGTCGGTAAGCTGCCGGGCGTACAGGTGACAGCTGTGGACGGTTCGCCGGATGCTGAAATCAAGATTTTGGTGCGTGGTGGCGGTTCTATCACACAGGATAACAGTCCGCTTATCATATTGGACGGATTTGAAGTGGGCAGCCTGAACGATGTTCCTCCTACCGATATTGAATCTATCGAGGTGTTGAAAGATGCGGCCTCTACGGCCATCTATGGTGCACGCGGTGCGAACGGTGTTATTTTGGTGACAACCAAACGTCCTGTTGAAGGACGGGTTGTCATTAGTCTGAACACTTATGTGCAGACCAAAGAACTTTCTAACAAACTGGATGTGATGGACCCTTACGAATTTGTATTGATGCAATATGAAAATGCTCGTCAGAAAAGTTCTACCCCAACAGCTTTCAATAATAAGTATGGACATGCTTACGAACACTATATCTATCAGGGTAATGCCGGAACTGACTGGCAAGACGAAGTGTTTGGTTCCAATCCGGTGGCTAAATATGTAGACCTTAGTGTGAATGGTGGTACGGATAAAGCCAAATATAAAATTTCCTTTATCCATCAGGATCAGCCAAGTGTGATGGTAGGTAACGGATTGAAGCAAAACAATATGAATGCCTCTTTCAGCTTCAAGCCTTTTAAATTCCTGACGTTGGAATATCGTACGCGTTTGTTGCATAAGGAAGTAGATGGTTCCGGTACGGAGGGTGTCAGCTTGCTTACAGCTTTGCGCGAAGCTCCTACTACTGGCTTGGATGAGTACATGACGCTTCCTGAAGACGATACATACTTTGATCCCGACCAACTGGAAGAGGTGACTCGTTTCAATCCGAAAGAAGAATCGGAAAGAAATTATAAAAAGAGAATCAACAAGTCGCTCAACACAATGGGAGCTGTGACTTGGGATATTATGAAAGGTATGACTTTCCGTAGTGAATTTGGTTTCGAGAATAACTCTGAAGAACAACGCCGTTTCTGGGGTATGGAGACCAGTAATGCTCGTAACAACAATAACCAACCGATGGCGGAATGGAGTATGAAGCAAGGTACCAAATGGCAGCTTACCAATGTGTGGAACTACAACTTTATGCTGAAAGACGCGCATGATATCCGCCTGATGTTGGGACAAGAAGTCAAGCATAACCAGACTACTACCAAAACTTACTCTACTCGTTATTTTCCTGAAAATATCACGGCAGAAGATGTTTTTGATAATTTGTCACTGGGCACTCCTTACGAGAACTCCTCGTCAGCGGCCTCTCCCTCTCGTATTTCTTCATTCTTTGGCCGTATCAACTATGGCTATAATGATAAATACCTCGCTACGGTAACGCTACGTGCCGATGGCTCTTCCAAGTTTGCCAAAGGTAACCGCTGGGGATTCTTCCCGGCAGGAGCGTTGGCATGGCGTATCTCTAACGAGGACTTTTTGAAAGATAATCAGGTCGTATCCAACTTAAAGTTGAGATTAAGCTACGGTTCTTCCGGTAACGACCGCATCGATGCCGACCTTTATCAGAAATTGTATGGGGTAAGCAGTTCCCGTCCTGCCGGATGGGGAGAAGTCAGCCACTATTACTATAACTTCTATAACTCTAAATATGTGTACAATCCTGATGTGAAATGGGAAACCACCATCACACGTAACATTGGTATTGACTTCGGTTTCTTTAAAGAACGCCTTAGCGGTACGATTGATGTGTACTGGAATACAGTCAAAGATTTGCTGGTGCCTTCGGATATTCCAGGTTACACAGGCTACACTAAACTGATGACCAATGTGGGACAGACATCTAATCGGGGTATAGAACTTCAACTGAATGCCTGGCTGGTAGAAACGAAAGACTTCTCACTGAACGCCACATTCAATATCGGTCATAATAAAAACAAGATTGATAAACTGGCAAGTGGTGAAAAAGAATGGATTCTCACTTCAGCCTGGAGAAATGATGTCGTGAACTCTGATGATTATCGTGCCTATGTGGGTGGTACCAGTGGTTTGATTTACGGTTATGTCAATGATGGATTCTATACCGTAGCCGATTTTGAATCTTTCGACTCCAAATCCAGAACATGGAAACTGAAAGAAGGAGTGGTAGATTCAAGCCCATTGTCCGACACTCCGCGTCCCGGTAATGCCAAGTTCAAGAAACTCACTCCGGTAGATCCCAACAGCACCAATCCTTATCAGCTGACAGAAGCCGACCGTACTGTTATTGGCAACACTACTCCGAAATTCTCGGGAGGTTTTGGTCTGAATGCTACTTATAAAGGATTTGATATGAGTATGTTCTTCAACTTTATGTATGATTTTGATGTACTGAATGCCAACAAAATTATGCTGACCACTTGGGCGGACAATAAAGAGAACAACTTCCTGATGGACATCGCTTCAGATAAACGCTGGCGTAACTTCGACGACATGGGTAATGAGATCCGTTACAGTCCGGAAGTACTGGCAGAATTCAATAAGAATGCTACCATGTGGAATCCCACTTCCATCGGACGCCCCATCTGTATGTCGTATGCCGTGGAAGACGGTTCATTCCTGCGTCTTAATTCAGCTACCCTCGGTTACACCTTACCAAGTGTGTGGACGAAGAAAGTCGGTTTGAGTAAAGTGCGTTTCTATGTATCGGGCAATAATCTGTTTACCCTTACCGGATATAGCGGTTATGATCCGGAGGTGAACATCGCTACCGGTTTGACACCGAACATTGATTATAACCGTTATCCGCGTAGCCGTACCTATACATTTGGCGCACAGTTGACTTTTTAATTGAAATCTATAAAATGAAAGAACAATGAATAAGAAACTAATATACTCACTCATTGCCGGAACTATGTTCACTTTGACGTCTTGCGATGATTTTCTTGATGTGCAGCCCGCCTCCGGCTTTACTCCCGAGTACATATTTTCCAGCGAATCGGAGATGAAAGCGTTGATGACCCGTATCTACTCTTCCATGACGGAAGACGGATTGTACGGAAGTAACCTTGCCAGCGGTTTGAATACGAATACCGATGTGGAAATGAGTTCGTTCAAGAACAACACTGTCAGTACCAATGGCTCGGATATCGGCTGTTTTGATTCCCGTCCCACTTGGTCGGTATTGAACGCTACCTGGAACAATATCTATTATGCTATCAATTATGCCAACGACTTTTTGCAGGCTGTGCAGGAGTCACCGTTGTTTTCTGATAAAGTAGCAGGTGATACTCCCTCCGAAATACAACAGATGTATGGAGAAGTGAAAACGCTTCGTGCCATGCTCTATCTGGACTTGATCCGTACATGGGGAGATGTTGTGTTTGTTACCAAACCAACGGAAGCGACCGATGATTTCTTCAGCCTGGGTACTACCGACCGCAATGTCATTCTGGAATATTTGATCGACGACTTGATAGCTGTAGAACCGATGATGAAATATGCAGTCGATTTGGATTATGGCGTAGAACGTGCTTCACGCGAATATTGCCAAGCGCTTATTGGACAGTTGGCTCTTTATCGCGGTGGTTGGACTCTTCGTGCCGACAAAGAGGATGTGACTCACGTAGGTTACATGGAACGTGGCGATAACTTTGAGCATTATTATGAAATTGCCGTCACTTATCTGGGAAAGGTAATCAAGGAAAGCAAACACGACCTTTCTCAAAGTTTTGAAAACTTGTGGATGAATGAATGTAACTGGAAGACTGCCAACAACGATGATGTCATATTCGCTGTTCCGATGCTGAAAAGTGTCACCAGCCGTTATGGCTATAATATCGGTGTTACTATTGCAGAAGGTAAGCACTCTTATGGCAGCGCCCGCAACTATGTAACTTTCTGCGGTACGTATGTTTATTCGTTTGATAAGGATGATTTGCGTCGTGATATGACTTGTGTACCTTATAAATATGATAAAGACCTGAATCAGGAGATTGATATGGGAGTGACTGGTATGGGTGTTGGTAAATGGTCCAAACTCTATATGCAGTCTCCGCTGGGTGCTTCCAGTGGTTCTAATACAGGTATCAACAGTGTACGTATGCGTTTTGCAGATGTTTTGCTGATGTATGCTGAGGCTGTGAATGAACTTTACGGACCGCGTGACGATGCCAAAGAAGCATTGAAGCGTGTTCGCCGCCGCGCTTTCGATGCGGCTCAATGGACGGATAAAGTAGAAAGTTATGTAGAGGGCCTGACTAATGAAGCAGATTTCTTCCAAGCAGTCATGGATGAGCGTAAATGGGAGTTTGGTGGTGAAGGTATTCGTAAATACGATCTTGCACGTTGGAATAAGTACGGTGAAGTCATCTATAATCTTTATAATGAGATGACTAATTGGGGACTGGTAGCTAACGGAGCTTACGTACCGGGCATTGAGAAAGTGCCGTCTAATATCTATTACAAGCAAGTGACGGACCCTGAACATTCTGATAGAAAGGTATTGGATATTGTAGGTATTGACGAATATGGTCCGGGTGTCGGTCGCCCGGCTGGTTACACGGTATTGGAGTATGCGTTGGGATGGAGAGTGTTGAACAAAGAAACACAGCTTTATGAAACGTTGGATGCTATTTCATGGAGTTTCCGTGGATTTATCAACAAGAACAACGATCAATTAGTGAAACCTACCGATCCTGTGAGATACCTGTGTCCTTATCCAGCAAAGGTTATAACAGACCATCGCGGATTGATTCGGAACTATTATGGATACTAATCAGTAAAAAGACAAACGTTATGATAAAGTTATTACGAAAACTTGCAACGGCTATGCTGCCCGCACTCCTTTGCGGCACTCTGTTCATAGGCTGCGAGGCAGATGATAAATATACGAAAGTGGACGACCTGTTCCAGCCCCGGTTTGTATTGGAGAAACCGGAGGTGAAAGCAAACTCTGTGACATTGGTATGGTATCAAGTGAACGATGCTACCTCTTATACGGTACAACTGCATCAGGATCAATATTACACCAGTTTGTTTATGGAAATAGAAACCACTGATCCTTATGTGTTTATTGATGATATCCCTTATGGGACAACTTTCTATATTCGTGTACGCAGCAATGCTGCCAAAACGATCAACAATTCGCAATGGAGCTACGTCAGTGCTTCTACTGAAGCTCGTCCGGAGTATGCCAAGCTGGTGGAAGATGTATCTAAAACCGAGATTACGGAATCATCCGCTATCATTCGCTGGAAGAAAGACAACAAACAAAATCCAGTGGATAGCATAAGCATTATGCCTATGATGGATACGACACTGCCCGGCGTTAGCCGCTATCTGACCATTGAAGAAATGATGCAGGGATTTGCCGAAGTGGATGGCTTAACGAAGAATACACTGTATGCTGTCAACCTGTATGATACCAGTAAACCGCGTAAATATGACAAACCTTACAATCAGGTAACGTTCCGTACGGCAGGCCCGTCGGCTATGTCCATACCGGTAGGCTTGGATGACGACTTATCGGCGATGTTGCTGAACAACGATGTCGATCCTGAAGTGCCCGAAGGTACAGAATACTATTTGCCCGCAGGTTCTTCCTACCGTGTCACTCCGTTCGCTTTGATGAAGGGCTTCCGTTTAGCTGGTAGTCGTGACGGTGTTAAACCTGTTGTTGTCCTCGAAGGTAGTTGGAGTATTGCAGAGGGTTCTTACCTCTCCAGTCTGGAGTTTGATAATATTGAATTCCGTCATGAAGCAAACAATAACTACTTTATGAATACCAGCAAGGCATACACAATAGAGAATGTCAGTTTTGTAAATTGCGATTTCATAAGTCTTCGCCGAGGTTTCTGGCGCCATCAGTCAGCTAATGCCAAGTACATTATGAATCTGGAAATGGAAGGATGCCGTTTCGAAGGTTGTGGATGGCAAACAAGTGCTTATGGTGCATTCAATCTTCAGTCTTTCGACAAAGATAACGGAGTATCTTATGACCAGGTAGACCGTGCAATCTTCCGCAACTGCACGTTTAGTAACGACAATAACGGAACTGATGGTTATGGCTGGGGTAACCTTTTCTATGCTCCTTATATGGATAAACCTATCGACCTAGAATATAAGAATGTAACTATTTACAACTACAGCCGTAACCAACGTCTGATTAACATTGAATCTGCCGTAGGTTCCAAATTGGTAATGCAGGGTATTCTGTTGGCATCTCCTTGCGGTGACTTGTTTGCTATCGGTGCTAACACTACTACTACATTCTCTAATAACTATACCACCGCAGACTATACATTGGGAGGTAAGAATATGAATGCGACCGATTTGAAAATTACGGCAGCCGAACTGTTTGCCGATCCGGCTAATGGAGACTTGACGATTAAGGATACCTCTTCTCCGATTGTAAGCAACCGTGCCGGTGATACTCGTTGGTTGCCTTAAATTTAAATTGAGAATATGAACTTACATGATTAAGAATAAATTAAAATATAATATTATGAATCTGAAACATTTATTTTTCTTAGCGGTTGCCGGAACGTTGGCAGTAGCTTGTAGTGAAGTTAATGAAAATTCTCTTACTGATGGCGATGGTCAAAGAATGCTTCGCACTATCAGTTCGGGCAACGACCGTTTCACTACACGATTGAATAGCGAAACCAGTGAATGGGAGAACGGTGATGCTATTGGTATATATATGTTCGATACGGAAGATAAGAATGTGTTGAACGATGCCCTTAACGTGAAATATACGACGATTGGCGAGGGGCTTACGGCGAACTTCTCGTCCGATCCCGGAATAGCAATCTATGATATGCCTACGAATTTCGTAGCCTATTATCCGCATACTACATCTGCAGATGTTATTGATGCCACAGCAGCACTTTATAAAGTAGATGTAAGCGATCAGTCTAACGGTATCTCTGCCCACGATTTAATGTGGGCAAAGGCCGCTAACCAGTCTACAGAATCATTGTTGGCAGGTGGATTGGCATTCACTTTCCATCATAAGTTAGTGCTTCTACGTGTCAAGATTACGAATGAAAACGTATCAAATGTAACAAGTATAACAGTAGGGGGGATGAAGACCACAGCAACTTTTAGTCTGATAGACGGTAAATTGACTAACATGGATACACAGAAGTCTATTTCCCTGCAAAAAACAGGAGATAAATCTTTTATCGGTATCATGTTGCCTGCTGAAGAGTTGATAAATAAAATGTCGCTCACTATCATGGCAGACGGTGGTAAGTATCAGTACACAGTGCCTGAAGGCAGCAAGATAGACAAGTTTGTTGCGGGCAATGAGTATACCTTCAATATCAATGTAGGAAAAGAGACTAGTGGGGAAATAGGCGGTGGTTCCGGCAGCAACACACCTTGGGGTGATGGTGGCAGCGAGGATGGCGACGGTGATAAAGTTTCAGAGAATGAAGCAATTCCTGCTGATTATGCTCAAAAAGCGATTAATGCAGAAACAAACCTGTCGACAATATTGTCCGGTGCTTCCGGTAAAGTTGCGTTAGTATTTGCTGCCAATGCAGAAGGTTATACCTTTAGCGATGCAATGGTAGTGCCCGAAGCTGTAACAGAGTTGTTGTTGATTGGAGACACCGAAGAACAAGTGAAAGTCAACCTGAAACAGATACAGTACACCAGTCTTCAAAAAATTGCATTGAACAATTTGGATATAACAGGCGATAACTCAACTGCTTTGCTGACAAACAGTGAAACTGCCCAACTTGCTACTGATGCCGTTGTAGACTTCAAGAAATGTAATTTTACTGATATGAAAACGGTTTGTGACTGGTCAACCGGAGATAATGGGGCACAAAACTTACTTTCTGCTGTAGTGATCGATGATTGTCTGTTTGCCAATATGCAAAATGTCTTCAACTATTATGGTTCTAAAGCAATCACTATCACTAACTCTACACTTTATAAAATGACAGAACGCGTCATTTACGTGAAAGATGCCAATAGTGTAGTTATCACTGTCGAAAATTGCACATTGGCAGATATGGCAAAGACTCCATTTGAAAGCCGATATGCGAATGGTAATCTCTATTATAAGAATAATATTTCGGCCTGCTTCGTTACAAGTAACCCTAACATAGGCTATAAAATGGATGTACGGGAATTCTCCGGTAACTATGCAGCGGCAGCTACCGAAGCCGGACAGATGCCTGTATTGAATGTACATGGAAAAGCAATTGATACCAATACTTTTCCTAATGCCTGGATAGATACGTCCAAAACAGTTACCGAACTGTTTGAAGATGCAGGAAACGGCAACTTCAAACTGAGAATTGATGCTCAAGTAGGTGACCCGCGTTGGTATAAGAATGTAAAATAACCATTGAATTACTCTTGTAATACTGATTAAACATTACAGTTATGAAATTATTTCATTCATTATTATATCCCTTGTTAGGTGGTTTGTTTTGCCTCTCTTGTTCGGATGATGAGCAAGATTCAGGTACAAAACAACCTACTACTGCGGGAGAGGTTACCTTCGGTGTAGACCTCACAGGTTTCTCAACCCGTGTCACCCAAGACGGATCGTCATGGAATGACGGAGATAAGATCGGAACATACGTATTGGATATGAAGACTCTTGAACCTGTCACAGAAGCAGCGAATGTACCTTATGTCTGCTCGGAAGAGGGTGCGTCGGTTTCTTTCACTTCCACTACACCGCTGAAAGTGCAAAATGATGGAACACCGGTGAAGTTTGTGGCATACTATCCGTATAATGCCGATGTACGTAATTTTAATTATCCCGTGCAATTGGCCGCTCAAGAAAGAGGAAGTACGGCGTGCGACTTACTATATGCTGCCACGAAAGAAGAATACACCTACTCTCCGGAGAACGAACCCCATATCTCATTAAACTTTACCCATCGTCTGGCAAAAGTGATTCTGAAGTTTGTGAATATGGAAAAAGAACCGTTGGAAGTAAGTGATGTACGGATTGAGGGGATGCAAACTGCCGCTTCATTCAATATACAAACAGATGTACTGACGGTTGACGAAAGCTCTGTTGCTACAATCAACCCTTATCACAATGCTACAACAGGATTCTACGAAGCTATCATTCTTCCATCGGCATTGACAGACAGCTATAAAGTGTCTTTCGTATTGGACGATAGAGAGAAAGAGTGGATATTTACTAATTTGGACATTGCTTTGCCGCAATTCCACAAAGGTTATAGCTACACATTCGCACTCTACATAGACGACAGCGGCTTTGTAGAGATGGGACGTCTTGAAAATGTGGAAGGTGGAAACTCATCAGCTCTCTGGGAAGACGGAAGCAGTGAGGACGGAACGGCCGAAGGTGACAAGACTCCTGTATCAGGATATGCCTTCACACCTGCCGACGGCACGCAGCAAGCACTAGCAGATACCGAACTGAAAATCGCCTTTGAAGGCACTGCACCCGAACTTGGTACGAGTGGTTGTATCCGCATCTATCGTATGAGCGACCATAAACAGGTAGATGAAATCAATATGGCAGAACGCAGACAGTCTATCGTAAACGGTCAGACCCAACTGAATACGTGGATGGATATTATCGGCGTTACGCCTACCGGTTCTTCCGTCAGTCGTCGTATCGTCAATTATTATCCGGCACGGGTGGAAGGTAAGAGTTTCATTATCAAGCCTCATCAACAGCGCTTACAACCCGACACCGAATATTATGTAACCATCGAACAGGCAGCAGTGAAACAAACAGACTTCAAGGGAGTATATGGCCGTGCATGGACGTTCAAGACGAAGCCGGCACCAGCATTGACCGGACCGAACTATGAGGTGAAAATTAGTCACACCGACCCCAATGCTGACTTCTATACTTTGCAAGGTGCTATTGACTTCTGTGCCACACATGTCGATTTGAATGCTGCTAAGACATTCCGGATGGATGACGGTATCTATCAGGAGATTATCTACTTGCGCGATCAAAGCAACATCACAGTAAAAGGAAATGCTAGTGATAATACGGCTGTCAATATTCAATATGATAACAGCAATGATATTAACGGTGGTATAGGCGGCGGAACCAATATCGATCAGTTTGCCCCTACCGGCACTATTGTGCCCTCTTCCGGAGGTCGTTCGGTGGTGATACTCGATGGTAACAGTGATAAAATCCGCTTTGAAAATGTGACGATAGAGAATGCGTATGGCTGGACACTAGGCAAGAATGGTCAGGCCGAGGCACTTTATATTAACAACAAATCGGCTGCTTTTATCAATTGCCGTGTCTTGAGTTTCCAGGATACTTTGCTTCCCGGTGGAGGTTACAACTGGTTCAAAGATTGTTTCATAGCCGGAGCTACCGATTTCATCTGGGGGTCGGGTAAGGTGGTACTGTTTGAAGATTGTCAGATCCATGCACCTAGCGGTACACGTGCTGTAATGCAAGCGCGTGTCAGTGCGGGTTACTTGGGTTATGTATTCTTGAACAGCCGTTTCACGGTAGGCGAAGGCGTTACTAACTCTACTTTGATTTATCAGTTTGAGCCGGACAATCTGACCTTCTTAAACTGTACGTTTGCCGATGTGTACGGTCCTAACTTTGTAGGAGAGAATAAACCGCTGACACCGGCTGTACCTACTGTTGCCACCGGCTGCAAACTTTACAACTGCAAGACTGAATCGGGTTCTGATATTTATCAATCCATTCCGGCAACGGTGCGCAATACAGTGCTGCAACTTAATAAGGAACAATACGATCAATACTTCGGTACACGTGAAACCATCATGAGTTGGGATGGCTATACCGATGCGGCTTGGTTCAAATAATAAAATGTTTAGGTAAAAAGATACGATGAATAGATTGAATCGAATGACTGGCTTGGTACCGGTCATCATAGGACTATTTTGTGCTTGTCAGGGTACTGCCAAACAGGTGGATGTGGAGACAGATTTGAAGGCAATGTATGCAGACCTTCCTTTCTCCATGCCCGCCATAGAGCGTCCCGTTTTTCCCGATTATCAGGTAAATATCTGTGATTTCGGAGCAAAAAGCGATGGGGTGACGCTGAACACGGAGGCTATTAATAAGGCTATCAAAGTAGTGCACGACAAAGGAGGGGGTAAAGTAATCATTCCGGAAGGTTTGTGGCTCACAGGCCCCATTGTTTTGCAAAGTAACGTCAATTTGCATGCAGAAAAGAATGCTTTGATTGTGTTTAGCGGTGACACCTCGTTGTATCCGATTATTACGACTTCATTTGAAGGACTGGATACACGGCGCTGCCAGTCGCCTATCTCGGCAATGAATGTAGAAAACATAGCTATTACCGGTTATGGCGTTTTTGATGGAGCGGGAGACAGATGGCGTCCTGTGAAGAAGGATAAAATGACGGACAGACAGTGGAAGAATCTGGTGAACTCCGGTGGTAATGTGGATGAGAACGGCAAGGTGTGGTATCCTAATGAAGGGGCATTGAAAGCATCCGTTCTCATGTCTGGCCAGGGGAATCAACAGGCTGAAATCACGAGTGAAGAATGGGAGGAGATGAAAAGTTGGCTGCGTCCTGTACTGCTAAGTATTGTGAAGAGTAAAAAGGTGCTTCTGGAAGGCGTGACTTTCAAAAACTCTCCGAGCTGGTGTCTTCATCCGCTTTCGTGCGAATCTTTGATATTGAATGATGTAAAGGTGTTCAATCCCTGGTATTCGCAGAACGGAGACGCGCTCGATGTGGAATCATGCAAGAATGTGCTGATTGCCAACTGTTTCTTTGATGCGGGAGATGATGCAATCTGCCTGAAGTCTGGTAAAGACGAAGATGGCCGTCGCAGAGGTGAACCTTGTGAGAATGTGATTGTGAGAAACAATACCGTTTTGCATGGTCATGGCGGATTCGTAATTGGTAGTGAGATGTCCGGAGGAGTGAAGAATGTATATGTGTCCGAATGTTCTTTTATCGGCACGGATGTCGGGTTGCGGTTTAAAAGTGCCCGTGGACGTGGTGGCGTCGTGGAGAATATTTACATCAACAATATAAATATGATTGATATTCCTAATGATGCTTTGATTGCCGATTTATATTATGCGGCCAAAAGTGCTCCCGGTGAACCGATTCCGAGTGTGAGTGAAGAGACTCCTGCTTTTAGGAACATCTATATCTCGGATGTGTTTTGCAGGGGAGCAGGACGGGCGGCGTATCTGAACGGACTTCCCGAAATGCCGATTGAGAATATTTCCATCAAGAATATGGTGGTTACTGGTGCTAAAGAGGGTATTGTAGTGAATCAAGTGGCAAAGCTCAACATCGAGAATGTTGAAATTGACACTCCTGACCAATCTATGATACAGATCGAAAATACAACGGATATCACCATTAACGGAAAAGATCTGGGAACGATTTCAGAGAAACGGTTGCTGACCAAGAACTAACTGTACTACTCGTTTTTATACTGTTTTTATTGTCAATCTGTCAGAACGGAAGTTAAAGAAGTGAATTACAGTATAATACATGTTGACAATAGAAGCTGACAATAGGCTGACAATAAGAATTAAGAGTTCTATTGTCAGCCTGTTTTTTTATTGTATAGTTATGCTGACATCTTGGAATTGTTGTTTTAAGGTTCTGATATAGTTGCATTCGTATGCCTGTACAGTTGAGTAAGTATGTCTGTATAGTTGAGTAAGTATACCTGTATAGTTTGATTAGTGTGCCGGTATAGTTGGGCAAAGGTGCCGCTATCTTTACCTTCCCACGGCCGTGGTAGCTTCTTCTCACGGCCGTGGTGAGATACTGCCACAGCCGTGGAAAGATCTCGTCACGGCCGTGAAGAACTAACAAGATCGATACTTTAGCAGAACGATAACGGCACCTTAGTTGAACAATAACGGTATCTTAGCGGAATAATGCAGGCTTGGTAAATAAGGGATAATAGTTGCATAGTGTAGTTTTAAACAATAATAGGCTGACAATAAAAGACGGAAATCTTTATTGTCAGCCTATTGTCAGTTTCTATTGTCAGTGGGTAATAGCTTGAAAACAATCACTTTATGAAGCCATAACTCTTGGCTGACAATAAAAGCCATTTTTTATAAATTCTCAATGTAACCTAAGTTCAACTTAGCCTCAAATTATATATGAAACGGTATTACCTATTGAATCTGAATACTGCACGTTTGCAAATCATTTTCATTTGAACTGTTTCCGTAAAGTATCTTATATGTTCCACTTAAAGGGCGTATGGTATTGGTTGCGGTATCAAACCATTCAAAAGAATCGTATGAAAGCTCTATATTGACATTCTGCGTCTTACCTTTAGCGATGTTGACCCGTTGGAAACCACGAAGAGTTTTTTGTGGACCTCCTTTGTCGTCAGGACGGCAGATATACACTTGCACCACTTCTTCACCGTCTCTCTGTCCGACGTTACTTACCGGGATGGTAAGGATTGCCTTTTCGCCTTTGTTTAACTTCGATTGGTTCAGGGTAGCTTTTCCATAAGAGAAACGGGTATAACTTAAACCGTAGCCGAATGGATAAAGGGGAGTTTCTGTCATAAAACGATAGGTACGTCCTTTCATCGAATAATCTTCATAATCCGGCAATTGTTGTATGCTTTTATAGAAGGTGATAGGCAGACGTCCGGCAGGATTGTAATCTCCGAAAAGAACATCGGCAACAGCTGTTCCACCTGCCTGTCCGGGATACCATGCTTGCAGGATAGCATCGCAATTCTGCGTTTCAGGCACGATGGCCATTGCCGAACCGGAGAAGTTGACGAATACTGTTTTCTTTCCATTCTTCTTTAGAAGAGCAAGAACTTCTCGCTGGATGGCGGGCAATTCGATTTCTGTACGGTCGCCGCCTTTGAATCCGGGGTCGGATACCCGCATGGATTCTCCTTCCAATAGGGGGGAGATGCCTCCGGCAAAGATAACTACATCTGCGCTTTGCAACTTGTTCAGGATTTCACGGGCATCCATTGGAGTTTGTTTTGCCAAGTCGAAGTTCAGTGCAGGGTTATCTTTAACCTGAATAAAACGCAACTCGATGTCGTAACTCTTTCCTGCTTCGTAGTTGAAAGAATACAGATTGGTATGATTCTTGATGTTGGTGGCTTCTGCTATTTGCTTGCCGTTGAGGAATAAAGTAACTCCTCCGTTAGTCATCACGCGGAAAGTGGCGGCACCGGAATCTGTTGGGCGGAAAGTGGAACGATAGATGGCGGTGAAGTTTTTCAATCCTACACCGGGAGCAAATACGGTAGAACCTTCTGCACTGAAATGGAAAGGAGTGGTCAGACGGTCGGTTGCAGCAATTTTGCCTTTATATTCGCGGTTATTCCAGTAGGTGGCGTTGAATCCGGCTTCTCCGTCGATGCTGCACTGATTGAATAGGCTGTGCAGGGTGGTGTCGTTTGTATATCCGCATACAGGTTCGTAGATGATTTGTGCGTCAGGTAGTTTGGCGCGTATTCCTTCCAGTAGAGTGACGGTATGTGAAGGAAAGCCGTTGTAGTTACCCCATTGCATTACCGAGTCGTTGGCGTTGGGGCCGATGACTGCGACTTTCATCTGACGGTTTAATGGAAGGATGTTGTTATTGTTTTGGAGTAATACCAGACTTTCGTGTGCCATTTTCAGTGCCAGTTCTTTGTGTTTGGGACAGTCGATAACAGAAAATGGAATGTTACTCCAGGGATGAGTCGAATTCATTTCTCCCAGTTCAAAGCGGGCTTTCAGTAGTCTTTTGACTGATGTATTGATTTTCTCTTCCGAAATCAGGCCTTTTTTCACAGCATCGGTGATGCTTTTGAAGTTACCGCCACATTCGAGATCTGTTCCGCTTAAAACAGCGTCGGCAGAGGCATGGGCGGCATCGGGATGCGTTTCATGTTTCTTGCGTTGGAAAAAGTCTCCGATTGCTCCGCAGTCGGTGACTACGATTCCTTTGAATCCCCAGTCGTTGCGGAGAATTTGGGTTAACAGACGGTTGCTGCCGCAGCAGGGATCGCCTTCGAAACGGTTGTAAGCGCACATCACTTCTTTAACTCCTGCTTTTTGTACCAGTTCCTTGAAAGCAGGAAGGTAGGTTTCCCATAAGTCTCTGGGTGCAATGTTTTCTGCGTTGAAGCTGTGACGGTTCCATTCGGGACCCGAGTGTACGGCAAAGTGTTTGGCGCAGGCATGAAGTTTGTCATATTCGGCATCTTCCGGTCCTTGCAGACCTCTGACTGCCGCCATTCCCATACGTCCGCTTAAATAAGGGTCTTCGCCGTATGTTTCCTGTCCCCGTCCCCAGCGGGGGTCGCGGAAGATATTGACGTTGGGAGTCCACATGGTCAGTCCCTGATAACGTTTATATTGTCCTTTTTCATTGAATTGGCGGTTCTTGGCGCGTGCTTCGTCAGATACGGCATCAAAGACTTCGTATAATAGTTCGTCGTTGAAAGAAGCGGCCATACCTATGGCTTGTGGAAAGACAGTAGCCAGTCCGGCGCGGGCAACGCCATGAAGAGCTTCGTTCCACCATTCATACGGCTTAATGCCAAGCCGGGGAATAGCCGGTGAGTTGTTTTGCATCAACGCCACTTTTTCTTCTAATGTGAGGCGTTGAAGTAAATCGTCCGCCCGTTGTTCCGCAGTTAATTTCGTGTCCTGATAGGGATACTTGCTGGGTTGTTGTGCCTGTACATTTACCCCTTGAATTCCGATAAGACAGGCAATGATCCATTGCTTTTTCATTTTCTAGTTCTTTTGGTTTTTAGATTTGAGACTGCAATAGTACGTGCTTTTCATTATTTTTGTGGGGAATATCCGGTAGAAAAGGAGGATTTCCTATGCAAGGCTTATTTGGAGCCGATAAATCCATAGACCTGTTCAAAGATAAAACATTTTGTTGAATATAGCATAAGCTTTGCAATGTAAATAGATGATACCGAAATGTTGTTTTGATACTTATATCAGAGATATGTCTTGTTGAAATTTGAGTATTTAAGAGATAATTATAGCTGGCTTATAGATATTTACTACATTTGCGAACGACCGGTAATACTTCTGGTTATTTATAGAATATCCTTTTGGTACATTGTACGTTGGGGATATTCTTGTTTGTATAAGAAATAATAGTAAATAATGGATATTGGAGGAGGCAAATGAATAGTGATTATAAAGTTGGCGATTTAATTTATGATGCAAATATTTATGATGGAATGAATACCAGCATGGATGATTTGCAATTTTATAAGCGGTGGTTACCTAAAAACAAGGATGCCCGAATACTTGAGCTTTGCTGTGGAACTGGCAGACTTACTCTTCCTATTGCAAAGGATGGATATGATATAAGTGGGGTTGATTACACTGCTTCAATGCTCCATCAGGCTAAGATGAAAGCTGCCGAGGCTGGACTAAGAATCAATTTCATTCAGGCGGATATCAGGACTCTGGATTTACAGAAGAAGTACGACCTTATTTTTATTCCATTTAATTCGATCCATCATTTATATGAGAATGAAGATTAATTTAAGGTACTTCATGTCGTTAAAAATCACCTCAAAGACGGAGGCTTATTTCTGTTGGATTGTTTTAATCCGAATTTCGGTATATAGTTGAAGGTGAGAAAGAGCAGCAGGAAATAGACACGTATACAACTGATGATGGAAGAGAAGTCTCGATAAAGCAGACAATGCGATATGAAAATAAAACCCAGATTAATCAGATCGAATGGCATTATTTTATCAATGGTGAATTCAATTCTATTCAAAATCTGGATATGAGAATGTTTTTCCCTCAAGAGTTGGATTCATATTTGGAATGGAATGGTTTTAGTATTATTCATAAATATGGAGGATTTGAAGAAGAAGTATTTAATGATGATTCGGAAAAACAGGTGTTTGTTTGTCAATGTAAGTTTGGATATTGATGTGTTGTTGACAGGCAAATCTCTTTATCTTGTATGAAAAGTCCCTTTATATCAGTTTACTCTATCGAATTTTGATTGATCGAATAATGAGACAACCGGGTATAAAGGGACTTTTTATATTCTTATCAAAGAGTTATTTTTTTCTCTCTTTGTATTCTGACGGGGTAATTCCTATCACTTTCTTGAAGCACTTGCTGAAATATTTCGGATCGTTGAATCCCGTCATATATGCTACCTGGGAGAAGTTATATTCGTCGCTGTCAATCAGTTGTACGGCACGTTTGATACGTATTTCCCGTATAAAGTCAACAGGTGTCAGTCCGACGATTGATTTTAATTTCCGGTAGAAGATTGTACGGCTAAGCATCAACTGTTCTGCAAATTCGTCAATCGTTAGTTCGGCATTGTCCATCTGTTCTTCCATGTATGCCATTACTTTTTTCATAAATTGCTCGTCGTATGGAGTAATCTGTGGTTGTGAAGGAGTCAGAGGATCGGGAGAAGAGGTATTCTTTCCTTCCATCAGCCTATTCATATAGAGCTCCTGCAATGCTTTGCGTTGTCGTAACAAGGAGGCTACACGGGTCTTTAGATAAGTAGCACTGAAAGGTTTGGTGATATAATCGTCAATGCCTTGTTCCAATCCGGCGATACGGTCGTCCAGAGAGGCTTTGGCTGATAATACAATGATGGGGATATGGCAAATATTGTTGTTCTCTTTGATTTGCCTAATCATTTCTAAACCGTCCATCACCGGCATCATAACATCGCTGATAATAAGATCGGGCAGGTCGTCAACAGCATGTTGCAATCCCTCTTCACCATTGGAAGCTGTGATTACCGTATAATTCTCCGACAAAATACTTTTCAGAAAAGCCTTTAACTCTTCATTATCTTCTACCACCAATATGGAGAAACCATCCGAATTAGTCTCAAGGTCTTCTTTTTCTTCCACCTCTTCCGGCGCTTTCATGCTATCGACGGGATGAGGTGCTGAACTCTGACTATCATTCAGGATAAATTCGACTTGTACATCCTCTTCGAAAATTTCCCGTTGTAAAGGCAAGCTTACTGTAAAACGGCTGCCTATTCCGGGTTGACTATTTACTGTAATAGTGCCATGATGCATTTCCACCATCTCTTTCACGAGAGACAGCCCGATGCCGGAAGATGGTTGCAGAATATTCTGTTTTACCAATGACTCGAAGCGTTGGAACAAGGAATGTTGCTTTTCTACTGCAATTCCGATTCCTTCGTCTGCAACCTCTATCTCTACCGTCTTCTCTTTCGTTGTGATATTGACTGTAATCGACTTGTCGGCAGGTGTATATTTGAATGCATTGGAAAGCAGATTGAAGAATATCTTTTCAAACTTATCTCTATCCACCCAGCTATATACCGACTGGATGGTAGAAGTCAGCTGATAGTTTATGTTCTTTTCTTCAGCTATCAGTTTGAAGCTACTCATCACCTTTTGCAAAAGTGGGATCAAATCGGTCTCTTCAATCAGTAGTTTCATTTTCTGATTCTGAATCTTGCGGAAATCCAGAATCTGATTCATCAGTCGGAGCATGCGCTCTGTGTTCTGATGTACCAAAGTCAAATGCTCACGGGCGGAAGGAGAAAGCGGTTCATTCTCTAATACCTCTGTCACAGGGCTACTGATTAAAGTTAGCGGAGTACGTAACTCATGAGATATGTCAGTAAAGAATCGCAGTTTGATATTTGCTAATTGTTGTTCCATATCCACTCTGTGACGTAACCGGTAGATGTAAAATAATACATATACGATGCTTGCCGTAAAGAGTATGAATAGAATGAAATAGAACAGCCATGCCCAGTAGGTTTCCCAAAAGGTGGGGAGTACATGTATAGATAGAGTCCGTACATTGTTCACCCAGACCCCGTCACTGTTTGTTGACTTTACCTGCAACTGATATTTGCCTGCAGGCAAGTTGATGTAGCTAGCGGAACGGTTATTATCTGCTTCATTCCATTCTTCTTCTAGTCCTTGCAGGCGATAGGCATATAAAATCCCTTTTGGATTGACATAATCAAGTGCAGCAAACTGGAAAGTTACATTCCTTTGAGAGGGCTCCAGTTCCAATTCTTCCAGATTGTCAATGGAGTGATCGGTAAGGTGTCCTTGAATCTTGAGTCCTGTAAACACAATAGGAGGAACATAGCTACTCTTCCGCATCTTCTCCGGAGAAACTTCCAGAAAGCCTTTATCAGTTCCTAAGATAATCTGGTTGCGGGCATTGATAATAGGAAGAGCTTCGGAGAAATTGAATTCCTGATAGATGGAACTTAATTCATAGTTCTCAAAAGTTTCTTTGGCTGGATCGAATTTGGAGAGCGCAATCTCCGAAACAACCCATAGTTGGTTCTGTGTATCTTCAATCATTGATAGTGCCAGATCGGAAGCCAGCCCGTTGTTCTTGTCGTAGTTTTTGAATTGGATATTCTCGTTCAGCAGATTGGGAGATATCACTTTATTTACTCCTCCGGTAAAGCTGACAACATAAGTCGTTTTATTCTTGTCCGTATAGATATGCATGATATCGTTGGCACTAAGACTGTTTTTATCTCCCGGTCTACGGATATTCCGGTAGAATTTAATCTCTTCCAGGCGTTCGAAGTTGTTCGAGAATGTCAGCAGTCCGTTAGTTGTTCCCACTAAAATCACTCCTCCCGGAGCTTCTGCAATATTGCGTACTTTCATACCGTAAGCTATGGGATAGTTTCTTAACTCATTATTACTATGAATAAATGAAACTTTTCCATCTTTAGCTTGTGCCAGCAGATTTAATCCGCCCCCATAACATCCTATCCAAATATTATTACGACTGTCCTGAAAGATAGCATAAATGCTATTACTGCTTAAACTATAAGGATCATTTGTCTGGTGTTCAAAATGGTGAATAGAGTAATGATTTGCTCCTGTCTTTTTAAGTTGGAAAAGTCCGATTTCTTTAGTCCCCAACCATATATTTCCATCTTTATCTTCCAGAATCGAATATACCCCATTATAGAACGATTGTTTTTCCTTAATGATATTTCCTTGTTTGGATAAGTACCCCACCAGGTTACCATCCGGTGCGAATATCTGGATATAATTAGATTTCGATGCTGTCCATAGACGTTTATTGCTGTCTTGCAGGAATGCACGTGTTTCTGCCTCGTAATCAGTCAGGTTAAATTGATAGCTCTGTGGAAAGAAGCATAGTTTCTCTACACCACGTGCTGTTGCAAACCAACAGTTTCCCTGATTATCCAATGTATAAGACCTGACTAACGGACTGAAAATAGACTTAGGATTATTGATATCCGTAAGAAGCGGTTTGAGAGTTCTTTCTTTCCGGTCATAGTAGCAAAAGTTTCCTTCCGTGGGGAGTAACCATAGGTTTTTCGCATTATCTTCAAAAATAAGTTTGCGACTTTTACGCCCATGCTTGATAATCTCATCTTTTGGGGTGAACAGATGCTCTTTTTCATTGGTCACGAGGTTAAGATGGACAATGCCCGGATCTTTTGAAAAAATCCAGATATCTCCCAAGTGGTCTTGATAGACAGATTCTACATCGTTGGAAGTTTGGGTAGCTGTACGGATGTCTATTTGCTGGAAACTGTTCTTCGGGATAGAATACAAAATCACTCCATTATCCGTTCCCAATGCCAGCATATCTTTTCCTATGGTAGTGACATTGTTTATTTTATGATGCGGATAAGGAATATCTACGAATTTCAGTTTTTTAGTGTGGAAGTCATATCTGGCTAACTTGTCATTTTCTGCAATCAGATAGATCGTTTCCTTTATTTGGGTGATGAACTGGAAAGGAAAGTCTGTATCCAGTGTTTTCTTTCCTATGATGGAAACACCTTTATCCGTCAATATCCATTCATCTTCTTCAGAGTCTTGATAAATGTTAAATATTTGATTTCCTTTCAGGTTGTGGTTGGAAGCTGAATAAAGTGTGATGCCTTCTCCTTTTTTGCATAATTGTTCGTCCACTCTGAATGCATATCCGCTTTCACAGAGAATCCAGGCAATCCCTTTCTCCAGCGAATAAATGCGTGTAACATTGTTAGTTTGTTTCGTGGAAAGTTCAATAGGTTGGAGAACATCAATAAACTTCTCGGTTTCCACATCAAAAAGACAGGCTTGTCCATCGTAAGTGGGGCACCATATATCTCCGTATTTGCTTTCTGAAATAGTTCCCATGCGATTACTGCCGAATGCATATTTACTCTCTTGCGAAGTTTTATATGTCTTAAAAGTGTATCCGTCAAACTTGTTAAGCCCATTCCAGGTACTAAACCAAACAAGCCCTTTCTGATCCTGTAAAATGCTCATTACATTACCTTGAGCGAGACCGTCACTCACGGAGAAATGTTTAACTTGGCAGATAGGTTGAGCAGCTATATCGATCGCTATTGTTAGAAGAAGAAATAAAGTATGGAGCCGTTTCATAGTAGTTACTTTAATGTTTATAGCAAAAATAAACAAAACAATGCAGAATGGAAAGTCCGATAAGTGGTTTGAACGAATAATACTCGTTTTTTCCTATTTTTTCCTCTTCATCCTATACAGCATTGATCTCTATGTTGTGTTTTGAACAAAAATAAGAGAGTAATATTAGTTAAAAAAATCCTCTTTATAATCTTATTCAGATTATAAAGAGGATAATTTTATTGACAAGAGTTGCATGGGGTATGGTGAGATGAAATCATAATTGGGGAATAAATTGCACAAGACTTTCACAAGTATCCTCCTGCCAATGCCTAAAATCATAGCAAAGCTAATTAAATAGTTTTTCGAATTGCAATATTTATTAATTTATCTTATGGTATTTATGAAATTTTCAATATGTTGAAGATATTTTGTGCCAACTTTCCGTAACTCGTTGATTTTGCTTATGTTTGTAGGTAAAATAAAGAATGAAGTGAATGAATATGTCTACACAGCTATTATATAATGATTTCTCTACTTTTTTACGGAAATATTTTCCTTACAAAGTACAAAAGATTTCATTGAATGCAGGTTTCACTTGCCCCAATCGTGATGGTACAAAAGGGTGGGGTGGATGTACTTACTGCAATAACCAGACTTTTAATCCGGATTATTGTCGGACAGAGAAATCTATTGCAATTCAATTGGAAGAAGGTAAATGCTTTTTTGCCCATAAATATCCGGAAATGAAATATTTGGCCTATTTTCAGGCCTACACCAATACATATGCGGAGTTGGAAGGCTTGAAGCGTAAGTATGAGGAAGCATTGGCGGTGGATGGGGTAGTCGGGCTGGTGATTGGTACGCGTCCCGATTGTATGCCGGAAAGTTTGTTGCGTTATCTGGAAGATTTGAACAAACATACGTTTCTCATGGTAGAATATGGGATCGAAAGCACTTGTGATGAAACCTTAAAACGCATCAATCGGGGGCATACTTATGCAGATACAGTAGAAGCTGTGTGTCAGACAGCGGCCTGTGGTATCCTGGCAGGTGGACATATCATCCTCGGACTTCCGGGAGAAACATATGATACAATGGTGGCACATGCCGAAATTCTTTCCGATCTGCCTTTAGCTACACTTAAAATCCATCAGTTACAGTTGATCCGTGGTACGCGAATGGCGCATGAGTATGACGTAACTCCTGCTGGCTTTCATTTGTTTAACGAGGTTGAGGAATATATTGATCTGGTGATTGATTATGTAGAACATCTCCGTCCCGATATGGTTGTGGAACGTTTTGTTTCCCAATCTCCTAAAGATTTATTAATAGCTCCGGACTGGGGATTGAAAAATTATGAATTTGTAGCTCGTTTACAAAAAAGAATGAAAGAAAGAGGTGCTTATCAAGGTAAGAAGTATAGGGATTCGGAAAAAAGGATTATTTTTGCAAACGATAAACTTACCACTTAATAAATAGCTGTTTTGCGGAGTATAGAATAGTGGAAGAAATATTTAATGGATTTGAAAGATGGAAAGTAAAACAAGAATTAAAGGAAATGTCCACTATGTGGGAGTAAATGACCGTAACAAGCACAGATTTGAAGCGATGTGGCCATTGCCCTATGGAGTTTCATATAACTCTTATCTGATTGATGATGAAATGGTGGCATTGGTAGATACGGTAGATATCTGTTATTTTGAAGTCTACTTGCGTAAAATCAAGCAAGTGATTGGAGAGCGTCCCATTAATTATTTGATTATAAATCACATGGAACCGGATCATTCGGGATCTATCCGATTGATTAAACAACATTATCCGGAAATTATTATCGTGGGTAATAAGCAAACATTCGGTATGATTGAAGGTTTCTATGGGGTAACCGGTGAACAATATCTGGTAAAGGACGGTGATTTCCTCGCTTTAGGACGTCACAAACTGCGTTTTTATATGACTCCAATGGTGCATTGGCCGGAAACGATGATGACTTTTGATGAAACGGATGGAGTTCTTTTCTCCGGTGACGGATTCGGATGTTTTGGTACTGTAGATGGCGGATTCCTGGATACCCGGATCAATGTCGATAAGTACTGGGGAGAAATGGTTCGTTACTACTCTAATATCGTTGGTAAATACGGAAGCCCCGTGCAAAAGGCTTTGCAGAAATTAGGTGGACTTCCCATTTCTGCCATTTGTTCTACTCACGGACCTGTATGGACAGAGAATATTGCAAAGGTGATCGGCATATATGATCGTTTGAGTCGTTATGATGCGGATGAAGGTGTTGTTATTGCCTACGGAAGCATGTATGGAAATACAGAGCAGATGGCGGAAGCTATTGCTGAAGAGCTTTCTGCACAGGGGGTTAAGAATATCGTTATGCATAACGTAACAAAGAGTCATCCTTCTTATATCATAGCGGATATTTTCCGTTATAAGGGATTGATTATCGGTTCTCCTACGTATAGTAATCAGATATTTCCGGAGGTGGAAGCGCTGCTTTCAAAGATTCTGCTGCGTGAGGTGAAGGGACGCTATTTGGGTTACTTCGGTTCTTTTGCATGGGCAGGTGCTGCGGTGAAACGTCTGGCGGAGTTTGCTGAAAAGAGTAAATTCGAATTGATCGGTGATCCGGTGGAGATGAAGCAGGCTATGAAAGACCTGACTTATACCCAGTGCGAAAATCTGGCACGTGCCATGGCGGACCGTTTGAAGAAAGATCGTTAAAACAGTGAATGAGATAATTTATTAACTAACCTATAAAATAATCGACTTATGAGACTTATTATTCAGCCGGACTACCAGTCCGTATCTCTGTGGGCTGCACATTACGTTGCCGCTAAAATAAAAGCTGCCAATCCAACCCCCGAGAAACCATTTGTATTGGGCTGTCCCACCGGATCATCTCCTCTGGGCATGTATAAAGCTTTGATCGACCTGAATAAGAAAGGAATCGTTTCCTTCCAGAATGTGGTAACATTCAACATGGACGAATATGTAGGATTGCCGAAAGAACATCCGGAAAGCTATTATTCTTTCATGTGGAATAACTTTTTCGGTCATATCGACATTAAACCCGAGAACACTAATATTCTGAATGGTAACGCTCCGGATCTGGATGCAGAATGTGCACGTTACGAAGAAAAGATCAAGTCATACGGTGGCATCGACCTGTTCATGGGTGGTATTGGTCCTGACGGACATATTGCATTCAACGAACCGGGATCTTCATTGACTTCACGCACTCGTCAGAAAACGTTAACAATGGATACCATCATTGCTAACTCCCGTTTCTTTGATAATGACATCAACAAAGTTCCTAAGACTTCTTTGACAGTGGGAGTGGGTACTGTGCTTTCTGCAAAAGAAGTGATGATTATTGTAAATGGTCATAACAAAGCTCGTGCTTTGTATCACGCTGTAGAAGGTGCTATCACACAGATGTGGACAATCAGTGCATTGCAAATGCATGAAAAGGGTATTATCGTTTGTGATGATGCTGCTACAGCTGAATTGAAAGTGGGTACTTACCGTTACTTCAAAGATATCGAATCTGCTCATTTGGATCCGGAATCATTGATTAAGTAAGATTCTATCCTCTGAATGGATTCCATCAAAAGAATGGGCTGCTTCCGTATCGAACGGAGGGCAGCCCTTTTTTTGATAGAAAGATTGATTCCGGTGGAAAGATATTAATTCTCTTCCAGCCAGCCTTTCCCTTGCCGGATGATTTCCAGTTCGTCGTCGGTACATTTCACTACAGTGGAAGGTTCTATACCTCCGATACCTCCGTCAATGACCAGATCGACAATGTCACCGAACTTCTCATCTATCAGTTCGGGATCTGTCATATATTCCAAGTCCTCATGCTCTTCGTAGGGCAGAGTGGTCGTCATAATGGGAGCATCCAGCAGGCGTGCGATTTCGCGGATGATATTATTATCCGGCATACGGATACCCACTTCTTTCCGGTTACGGAAGATTTTGGGTAACCGGTTGGTTCCGTTCAAAATAAAGGTGAATGGCCCTGGAAGATTATGCTTCATCAGCTTGAATACATTATTGTCTACTTTCGCATATTCGCTGATGCTACTCAAGTCATAACAGATGATAGACAGATTGTTCTTTCTAGGGTCTATCTCTTTGATCCGGCATATCCGTTCTATAGCACGTTCCTTCAAACCATGACAGCCGATGGCGTACATCGTATCAGTGGGATAGATAATCAGTCCGCCGTCATTCAGGATGTCGATGATTCGTTGTAAATCCTGCGGGTTATTATTTTTGTCATATAGCTTCAGAAGCATAATTCATTCTCCTTCTCTCTTATTTGAGTTTCTTTTTTAAGAAATCCAGTGCCTTTTCTGCTGCTTTCTCTGTCACCTTTTGTTTGATTGAATCCTTATTGGCGGTAGCGGCAGAGTCCAGTCCCAGTTTCTGTCCGAGTTTGCTGATAGCTTCATCGGCTACAGCCTCGACAGCTTGATTGGCCATGCTTTTAGTATCGACGCTGACTTTCGGAGAGGTAAATGAACCTCCGATCTTCAAGTCAAGAGTCATTAGTTTAGAGATATTGCCTACAGATGCCGGCAACTTCACTTTTCCGGAGTAGTCGATGGTTTGATCGAGGCCTGTGCTACCGGAAAGATTCAATGTGTAGTCTCCCATCTTGATATCGAACGGTTTGGTTTCTACGCGTCCGTCTTTGATGGTGAAATCCAGTGTCATATCTTTCACCTTCATGTCTTTCAGACTTGGCTGTTTAACGGCATCGGCTATTTCGTCGATTGCTTTCACTCCGCTCAAACTAAGATCACGGGTGGAAAGGCTGCCATCACCTTGCATTGTATTCAGTACAGGGCTCATGGTTGCATCCAAATCTGTCAGTATATTAATACTTCCGGAGAAATTACCTTTCAGGTTTTCGAAGATAGGAGCCATCTTCTGCACCATGTCCAATTCTTTGTAAGCTTGTGCGAAACCGATATTGGAGAGCTTGAATCCGGCTTTCATTTCCGGCTTCTTTACGTTGGCAGTAGAGTAGTAGCCGTTCATGACCACGTTGCCACCCATGGTGTTCATGGAGAGGTTTTTCATATCCACTTTGCCATCTTTTACCACAAGCTTACCGTTCATATTATTGAAAGACATCTTGTCGAATAACACCTGTTTCAGGTTAGCGTCCATTTGGAAGTCGATGTTGCGGGGAACTTCCATAATACCCGTGGCAGCTGTAGCTACGGAGTCGGTAGACGCAGTTTCTGACGCAGTCGCTTCATCCGCAGAAGCGGCCATGAAGTCGTTCAGATTGAAATAGTTGGAACGAATATTCAGGTTTCCTTTCAATGTAGTACCTTTCAATGCGTAACCGATATAGTTTTCAAACCGACTGTCGGCTGTGATATCATTCTTTCCGATGTTGACGGTTGTCTCGCTCAACTGGAGGTATTTCGGGGTGAAAGTGAAGAGAGACTTCTTGATTTCTACGTCCGGCATATCTTTCATTTTGAGTTTCATACCCGTCAGTCCGATAGTACCTGAAGCTTGCATACGTTCGTATTCCTCTTTTTCGATATAGGAAAGGCGTCCTGACATTTGCATATCGGCGTCAATGGTACCATTTAACTCCATGTCTCCAAGTGGATAGACTTGTTTTATCATGCCTAAGTTGAGAACACCTTTAGCTTCAGCTTTAAAATCCGGATCGCTGATTGGCGTTTTTACATTAGCGGTCAGGCTAAACGGATTTCCGGCAAGACGGAAACTGAAAGGATTGATATTAACCGTAGTCAGGTCGATATTTCCTCCAGGGTTCCGGACGTTGGCATTGATATTAATTTGATCCACTCCTGCTGGTAAAGCCGGATAGCGGAACATGGCATTCTTGACTTGCATATCAATGTTGAATGCAGGAACGGTGTCTCCTTGCAAGATACCTTTGGCCGTTGCAGTAAGCGTAGCGGTTCCGTCTGTTTTCAGACTGGAGAATTCCGTTGCGTAAATGGTCGGAATCAGTGACAGGATTTCCTTAAACCCGATATCGTTCGTGTTGAGTTTCAAGTCCATATCAATAGCCGGATCTTTCAAGGCTACCCAACCGTCGATACCTGCCTGGATGGCATTGAGGCGGATGGCGTTGTCTTTTAATGTGTATTTGTTATTGGCAAGGTCGGCATCCACATCCATTGTTGCGGAGATATTGGCATTGGCAAGGAAAGGGATTCCATTCATCTTATAAGTAAGTGATTTGGTTTCCGCCTCCAGTTTCAGAGTGGTACGGTCACTTCCTAAGTCTCCGGCGCAGACTGCGTTAAAGTCGCGGATATCAGCATACATCTTTCCTTGTTGATCGTCATAAATCAGGTTCATGTTTTTGATAACAAAGCGTTGTAGCTTCACTTTGAAAGGAGAAGATGCTTCTTCTTCTGAAACAGGAGCTTCGGCTGTTGCTGTTGTATCCGGTTTCATAATATCCCAGTTGGCACGTCCGTCCGGCAATACAATGGCATGTAAACGTGTATCTTCAATAAATATTTTAGAAATATCGTAACCGCTATCTCCGAAAAGAGAGAATAAGTTGACTGCGGCAGTAACTTCTCCGGCCTGTACAAGGGTGTCGTTGGCAAATTCACCAGTACCTTTTAACCAGAAATCCTCGAGAGTGACAGAAGCCTGTGGAAAGTTACGGAACAGGCTAATGTTAAGGTTCTTAAAGTCAAATTGTGCATTAAGCATCTTGTTGCCTTCTGTTTTTACAATGTCGGCTATCTTTCCCTGGAAGGCGAAAGGAAGAAGGAACATCAGAATGATGATGACTCCTACTGTGATAGCTGCGATTTTCAAACCTTTTTTCATTTGCTTCTATTTAAGAGTTTGAGATATTACAAAGAACAAAACTAATAAAAGTTTTTGATAATAAGAGATAAAGGAGAATTTTTTAGGGATTCTTATTTTTAAATTAGCGGAATCCAAAGGACGAGATTCTGGCTCAATCCGAAAACCCGTTTTAGTTCAAACTTAAATAGTTGTAGATTAAATCGAAATCAGTGGTGAACTATTACTTTTTCTTTTTCTTCAGTTCCTCTGCAATTCTCCATTGTAACGTAGCTTCCACTTCTTTTCCGGCTTTTAGCAGGGCGTCTCCGAAGAGTTCGTGTGCGCCGGCGTGTTCAGGTTTCAGGCTGGTGGCTTTGTCCAGGTCGGCAATGGCGCCTTCTGTATTTTCTGTTTTTAGCCGGAGCTTTCCGCGGTTATAGACCGCTTTAAAGTTTGCCGGATGGAGGTTGACTGCGGTGTTGAAGCAGTTTTCAGCGTCGAAGTACTCTTTGTTGTTGAAGAGCGTGATTCCTTTTCTTATCCAAGCATCTATGTAGTTCGGATCGAGGCTAAGAGCTTTGTCGTAGTTGGCAAGGGCGGCACGTACGTCGTGGGCTTGGGTGATACATTCGTTTCCCATTAACAGGTACTCGTGGGCGTATTGTCGTATACGTTCCTGTTGTTCGCGCATCTGTTCTTTGAGCTTCTTGTTCTGCTCTTTCAGTGTATTGATGATGCCGAGTTTGCGGCGGATCAAACGGCGGGGAACAGGTTTCTCAATATCGTAGCGGGAATGGATGGCACGGAAAAACTGTTCCAGACATTCTTCCATATCCCCTTTGTCGAAGGCACGTGAGGCAGCGGCATATTGCACATCGGCTTGTGCTTGTTTCAGGGCTTTGTCGATGGCTTGGCGGTTGTTGAAGCGTCCGGCAAAGTTGACGATTTCGGGACGGACGAAGACATCGGCACGGTTAACAGGCTTTTTGAGCTGGATGCCGTCCAGTGAGGTACAACGGCTAAGTGCTACGTATGCTTGTCCTCCGGCAAATACACCGCCGGTGAAGTCGATGACTACTCGGCTGAAGGTCAGTCCCTGACTTTTATGAACAGTGATGGCCCATGCTAACCGGATGGGGTATTGAGTGAAGCTGCCTAATACTTCTTCTTCTATTTCTTTTGTTTTTTCGTTGTAGTGGTAACGGATATTTCGCCATGATTCCAGTTTTACGTCACATTCTTTTCCATCGTCGGTGATGACGTAGATGGTTTCTTCTTCCTCATCAATTCCGGCGATGACACCAATCGTACCGTTTACCCATCTGCGATCGAAATCATTTTTGATGAAGATGATTTGTGCACCGGGTTTGAGTACAAGCTCTTGTGAAGTAGGCAGACTGCTTTCCGGAAAGTCTCCTTCGATAACCCCTTCAAAAGTAATGGGTTCTCCGGGGAGTTCTGCTAATTTCTTCTCATTAATGGAGTCGACCGTATCTCTTCGGGTGGCGAGTGTGATGTACATATCTGCTTCCGATTCTTCAATCTGGCTTCCGTAGCGGGTGTTGAGTAGTTGCAGGTCTGCCGCTCCAGCTGTATTGGTGCGGATATGGTCGAGGACACTGACGAATACAGGGTCTGTCTGTCGATATACTTTTTGAAGTTCGATAGAGACCAGGTCTATTTGTCCGAACACTCTGGCAGAGAAAAAGTAAGGAGTGGGATAGAAGCGGTTCAAAATTTCCCGCTCATCGTTCTTTACAACGGGTTCCAGTTGGAAGACGTCTCCTACCAATAAGAGTTGTTTTCCACCGAAAGGTTCGCGAAGATTATGTGAATAAACTCGTAAGATACGGTCGATGGCATCGATGATGTCTGCCCGTACCATGGAGATTTCGTCGATAATGACCAGTTCTATTTGTTCCAGCAACTTACGATGTGGCTTGGTGTATTTGAAAAACTCGTGAATACGGCCACGTTGGAGACTTAAATTAGGATCATCCGGCAATAGTGGATAGAAAGGTAGTTTGAAGAAACTGTGCATGGTACTTCCACCGGCATTGATTGCGGCAATCCCGGTCGGTGCAAGTACAACATGCTTTTTCTTGGTATGCTCGCAGACATAACGCAGGAATGTAGATTTCCCCGTACCGGCTTTTCCTGTCAGAAAAACCGATTGGCGGGTATATTGAATCAGATTCAGTGCATCTTGAAATGCGGCGTTATCAGTATCTACGCTCATTGACACATTGACGTATTTGCAAATTATTAAATAATTCCGAAATGTTTCATAGCCTTACTTATTCCGTCTTCGTCAATGGGAGCCGTCACATAATTGGCGGCAGCTTTCACGTCTTCTTTAGCTTGTCCCATGGCTACCCCGATGGCTGCGTGGCGAAGCATACTGATGTCGTTTCCACCGTCTCCGAATGACATCGTTTCTTCCAGTTTAATATCGAAGTAACGAATCATTTCATCAATCCCTTTCTGCTTGGTGTCTCCTTTTGCTGTAACATCTGCAAAGGCAGGATACCAGCGTCCGATTTCGCAGGTAGGGATGGACGGTCGGATTTCTTTTTCTTCTTCCTCCGTGATAAAAGGAGTCATCTGTATAATTTCCTTGCTTGTTGCTTCTTCAAAAGATACAGTAGGGATCACATTCACATGCAGAAAATCGTAGAATATCTTTTTCACCATATCATCAGGTTGGCAGACAGAGATAGTATGTTCCTCTACGAAAATGCAGGGGACGCTTTTCTTCTCACAAAAAGCCGCCATTGCTTTCACTTCTTCCTGCGGTATGGCACTTTTATAAACAACCTGTTCACCGACAAAACAATAGGCTCCGTTCATGGTTATATATCCATCGATAAGGTTCCGGTCCTGCAATTCGGAAAGGTTGTTGATAATGGCTTTCGGGCGTCCGGTAGCGATAAATATCTTTAGTCCTTTTGCGCGGGCAGCTTCCAACGCTTCGATGGTAGAAGATGGTATACGGTGAGTTTCAAAACTGACCAGCGTTCCGTCTATATCAAAAAATAAAGCTTTCGTCATAAATTCCTTTTTGAATTGAGTACAAAAGTACTACTTTTGTGGTATAAAACGAATTTATACCTGAATAATATGATAAAGCACGTGCTGACTTTACTTTTGTTGTTACAATTTTGTATATCTATCTATGCTCAGATAGAAAGAAAACGTGAATTTACGAATTTTAATAGGGGAGAAGAGCTTGTACGTTGTTTTTTTCAAGATGATAAAGGTGTCATCTGGGTTGGCACTTCTTATGGTTTGGGTATGTTTGATGGTCAGGGTGTACGCAGGCATAAAATATCGGACACAGATGGGGATTCAAAAGAAATTTCCGTCTATTGTTCTCTCAAACAAGATTCTACTCATTATTATCTGGGAACTGCAAAAGGACTTGTTCTCCTTGATCTGGAAACCGATCAATATAAATTGCTCTCTTCTTCCGACATAGCCATTAGAACTATTCAAAGAATGAATGACTCGATTATTTTATTGGGTACATTGAACGGATTGATTAAATACAACACGAAAAAAGTAACCTTTCAGTTAGTTGATAAAATACCTTATTCACCTGTAGATCCTATTGTCAGGTTGGATAGCAGCTGTTTCCTTATCACAAATTATCATGGTTTATATCTTTATGATGCGGTAACCGAAACTTATGAATCTCTCCCTATAACTTCCAAATCTTCATCATTAATACTTTCGATAGGAGTAGATACCATAAATCAATGGGCGTGGATCGGCACGGAAAATGGACTTTGCAAATATAATATTACTTCGGGTGAATTCACTAATATCACATCTTTACCCAACGCCCCTATTAAGAACATTCATATAAGTACAAATGATGTATTATGGTTAGGAACCGATAACGGACTTTATATCTATGATTGGAAGCAGGAGCGATATGAGCATATCGTGCATAGTTCCAAAAATGTGAATTCGTTGGTGAATAATATTATATGGACAGTGTTTGAGGATAAGGAACATAATATATGGTTAGGAACCGAATCGGGAATCTCTGTTTATCACAATTCACACATTGTAGATGTCTATTCATGGGATAATTTAGTTGGTTCGGACGAAGGTAATGATATTCATTGTATACATCGGGATTCACGTAATAATTATTGGTGGGGAGGTAGCAATGGGTTGGGATACTATAACCCTGTCAAAGGAAAATCGATATGGTTTAAAATGAATCAGGGAAGACATTCGATCAGTCATAATCGTATTCGAGATATTTATGAGGATTGGGATAAGGATTTGTGGGTAGCTACGGATGGAGGTATCAATCGGTTTGATTATGCAACAGAAACTTTTGAAAGTTATCAGATTGTAGATTCAACACATACACGAAATGCGAACTGGACGTACTATATCAGCGGTGATAATCACGATAATTTATATCTGGTTGCATATTGCGGAGGAGTTTTTGTGGTGAATAAGAAGAACTTACTTTCCCAAAAAGGAAAAGTGTATATAGCTGATGAAAATTATTATCATTCAGGTAGCAATGGCTTGCATAGCGATTTCGTTCAAATTGGATCGATGGATAAGAATGGTTGTCTATGGGTTTCGTCTGGTGGTCAATATCTCGATTTTATAGATTTTAGAAAGAAAGAAGTTCGTCCGTTCGCTCTTCTTGAGGAAGGGCGGCGTTTGCCGGTAGGAGAAATTAAAAAGATGCTCCATGATAAATCCGGTAATTTGTGGCTTTCCATGGGTACATATTTATGTAAGATAACTGCTGATGAACATAAAGCTGAGATTATCAGTAATTCTATATTCCATAATAATCATATTCAACTATTGGAAGATGCCGGAGAACAACTGTGGATGGGTACATCGGATGGCATTTATGTATATGATAAAACTACTGGAAAGTTTGTTTATAGTGGGATTGGAGATTCTTATTTCACTTTATATTACGACGCATATTCAAAAAAAATATGGGCAGGGGGAATTGACCAATGTCTGGCATTTAAAGGAGAAGAGTTATTGGAGGGCGAGAAAAATGAAGGAAGTTTGATATTAAGTAGACTGTATGTGAATGATAAGCCTGTATATCCTCACGAGGTTTATGATAATCATGTGATAACAACTCAAAATGTAAGTTCCATAAAACAGTTACATTTATTACATTCTCAGAATAATATAGGACTTGACTTTCTGCATACCCGATATGAGGGGATTCTAAGGTCCCGTTATGTCTATAAGTTGGAAGGAGTAGATAGCGACTGGAGAGATATCGGGGATTTAGGTACACGTATATCATATAGTAATCTGGAAGCGGGAGATTATGTGTTTGAGCTAAAAGAACTTGTTCATGGCGATATCAAAGAAGATGCTGCTTATTTCCGACTGAACATTAGGATTGATAATCCCTGGTATTGGACCTATTGGGCTAAAGGCATTTATACACTGTTTGCCTGTCTTTTGATTGTATGGGTGATTAAATATTTTAGGGATAAAAATCGATTCCGTATCGAACGTATTGAAAAAGAAAAGACATTAGAACTATCCGATTTAAAAATGGAATTCCTAACCAATATGTCTCATGAACTGAAAACTCCCCTAAGTTTAATTATTAGTCCGGTTAGTAAGTTGTTGGCTGATACGAAAAATGTGCAAACCAAAGAATTACTCTCCTTAATTCATGGGAATGCTTTAAAGCTCAATAGTATTGTGCATCAGATTCTTACTATAAAAGATTGGGTGGGTGTGCAACAGAAACTTTATCCATCCCAATTGGAGTTTGTGACTTTTATAGATAGTATTGTAAAAAGCTATCAGGAAAGCATGAAGAACAAAAATATAAGTATAACCTTTCATAGTGATGTAGATAAGTGTTTTGTCGAAGTTGACATCTCTAAAATTGAGGCGGTAGTGAATAATCTATTATCAAATGCGTGCAAATTCTCAACAGATAATGGAGAGGTAAAAGTATCATTGTCATTGTTGCAGGCAGAATCCGAAGGAACTCAGAACATCTGTTTGAAGGTAATTGATAATGGGATAGGTATTCCTGCCAATGATTTACCACATATATTCGAACGCTTTTATCAAGTTTCCAAAAATCAGCCTATGAATGAAAACGGTTCGGGTATAGGGCTGTCAATAGTCAAAGACAATGTCGAGTTGCACCATGGAGCAATCCATGTAGAGTCAGAGGAGGGAAAAGGAACGTCTTTTTATGTTACTATTCCTGTGATACAGATTGGAAAAAATGTAAATGAGAATACTTCGATATTGCTGGATAAAGACGAATCGGATTGCAAAGTATTGATTGTTGAAGATAATGTGGATATCGCCCATTTCATAATGCAGAACTTGCGAGATATAGAATGTCTTGTAGCTTATAATGGGAAAATGGGGGCGGAAATGGCATTGCAATATTTGCCCGATATTATTATAGCCGACATTATGATGCCTGTTCTGAATGGCATGGAAATGACGAAGCAACTAAAGATGAATATTGCGACATCTACCATTCCGATAATCATCTTAACAGCAAAAGATGATAAGAAGACCGAGTATGAATTGTTGGCATTGGGGGTAGAGGCTTTTATTTCCAAGCCTTTTGAAATGAAAGAACTTACTATTCATATCGAGCGGATTTTGCGTAATAAATACAGATTGGTGCGTAAGTTGAAGGAAGAAGAAAAAATTTTGGAAAATAAAATGATGATCACCGAATCTGCTGATGGGAAATTCTTGAAATATATAACGGATGTGATTGAGCAAAACATATCTAATTCGGATTTGAACGTAGCAAAATTGGCGGAATTATCAGGATATAATTCAAAACAGATTTATCGTCGGGTAAAACAATTGACCGGTTATACTACGGTTGATTATATCAAAGGAATACGTATGAAAAAAGCAGCGATGCTTTTGTCTCAAAAACAGTTTATGATTTCAGAAGTTATGTATATGGTAGGTTATTCCGATTCTTCATATTTCTCTAAATGTTTTGTAGAAAAATACGGGAAAACACCCAAGCAGTATATGGAGAGCAAATAATGAATTTACAGTGGTTTTATCTTAATAAAACGGTTGATTTCAGCGACTAGTCTTGCCTGCTAATATGTTGAACAATATGGTTGTCTATTTTTTATCTTTGTGTGTCCTTTTTCTTTTGTTTATTTTCATTTTGTCTTGTTATGATTTCATTTTCTCTTTCTCGTTAATATCCTTTCTGTTCTATATTTGCAATGTAATTTTTAAACTAAAATACAAATGAAAAGACACAGATTATTTTCACTTTGCATGAGTGGGCTTTTATTAGGTAGCATCATGCCGGTTGAAGCATTTTCAACAACAGGAACTGAAATTCAACAACAAGTTAGTTCAATTAAAGGGCAGGTTGTAGATTCTAATGGAGCACCTCTTATTGGTGTAAATGTATCCATTAAAGGTAAAACTTTGGGTACTATAACTGATATGGATGGTGCTTTTATTATGAATGCGAATATCGGTGATAAATTAGTATTCTCTTATATAGGATATGAAACTCAAGAAGTTATTCTGAATAGTAAAAAAGCGTTGAGAATTGAATTACATGAGGATACTAAAACTTTAGATGAGGTAGTAGTTATCGGTTATGGAACATCGCGCAAGAAAGATATTACCGGTGCGGTTGCTTCAGTGAAAGCTGACGAACTGAATGTTGTGAGTTCTTCCAGTGTGAGTCAGATGCTACAGGGAAAAGTGACTGGTATGAGTGCTATTCAAAGTTCTGCCCAACCGGGTGCCAGTATTTCCATTAATATTCGTGGCGCAGCTTCACCAAGCGGAAGTAATTCTCCTCTCTATGTGGTGGACGGTGTACCTTTGCAGAATAACACAACAGCAGATCCGGGCCTTGAATCAGGAACTTATGACTACAAAACAGGAGTAGATCGTGACCCGTTGAACAGTATTAATCCGAGTGATATTGAAAGTATTGAAGTTCTGAAAGATGCTTCAGCAGCTGCAATTTACGGTGCTTCAGCTGCCAATGGGGTAGTTTTAATAACTACCAAAAGCGGTAAATCCGGTAAACCGAAAGTGGAATACAGAAGTACATTCACAGCACAACTCAAAAAAGATTATCCCGAAGTGATGGGGGCACGCGATTTTCGTGAACAAGCTAATTTGTGGACAAAAGAATACTATCTTTATAGTAATAAGATGGGAGTATATGGTGAAAATCCAATAGACTTGAGCGGATACAATCCTATCTTTAAAAGTGTAGATGACTATGCTACCGATACTAACTGGATGGATGAGGTTACAAGAAGCGGATATATTATTGATCAGAATATATCTGTTAATGGCGGTACTGATAAAACTAAATATTTCTTTTCATACAATTTCTATGATAATGTCGGAATGCTAAAACAGTCAGGATTGTCACGTCATAGCATCCGCATGAATCTTGATCAGGAGTTTACGAAGATATTTAAGGCCGGCATCAAAATGAGTTATTCTAATGTGAAGGCAAACAGTACATCCGTAGGTTCTGCCGGTAATGGTGATAATATGATATTGAACGCTTTACGTTATGCTCCGGATATACCGGTGAAAGATGAAAACGGAAATTATACCCGGTCTTATAATAAGTTAATCAACAACCCGGTATCTTTTACTGATATTGAGGATAAGACTACGACAGAACGCATTTTTATAGCACCGACTTTTGAATTGAAACTGTTCGATGGATTATCTTTGCGTGGGGTAGGCGGATATGATAGTCAGTCAAGTTCACGCGAGTTCTATCTTCCTGTGTCAGCGTTAAATACTACAGTTCCGGAAGGGCAGGCGCAGTTAAGTTATGCGAGAGTTGTGAATATAAGTGCAGAAGCATTTCTGAATTACGATAAGACCTTCAATGAAGTACATCGTGTTTCCGGTGTGTTAGGTGCAGGCTATTATAAGACTACCAGTAACGGATTCGGTTTATCAGCCATGGACTTCTTTACCGATGCCTTTGGATATAATAATGTGGGTATAGCCAGTGATAAAGAAAAGGAGAAGGTTCGTTCGTGGAGAAATGAGCGCATTAAATTATCACAATTTCTTCGTTTGAATTATTCATTGATGGACCGTTATATTTTCACTTTCACAGCCCGTCGGGATGGTTCCAGTTACTTTGCGGAAAATAACAAATGGGGTATTTTCCCAAGTTTCTCTCTGGCTTGGCGAATTAATGAAGAAGCTTTTATGAAGGATAAAACTCCTTTTAGCGACTTGAAACTTCGTGTCGGTTATGGTGCGGTAGGTAATGAAAATGTATTGGGAACCAACTCACAGTCATTGTATCAATCCGGATACAATTATTTGATAGGAAGTTCCATGCATACAGGATTGGCATTGACTCAGATACAAAATCCGAATTTGAAATGGGAAACCAATTATACCCTTAATGTTGGCATTGATTACGGATTGTTCAACCAACGTATCAGCGGTTCTATCGAATTCTTTCATCGCGGAGTAAAGGATTTGCTTGATTATCAGCAGCTTCCTTCGAATAATGCAGTAGGGCGTGTTGCTGCTAATATAGGTGAAACAAAGAGTCAGGGATTTGAGTTCTCTTTACGCAGTGACAATTTGACTTCCAAAAACTTGAAATGGGAGACTACGGTCAATTTATCATATTTCAAGGCCAGTTGGGTAAAGCGTAATCCGGAAGTAGCGTTGGCCGATTATATTGGTGAGAAAGATGAGATAGATGCCATTTATGGTTGGAAAACAGATGGTATTATTACATCAAACGAAGATATTCCTGCTTATATGCCGAATGCAACAATGGGTAATGTCAAATACGTAGATGTAAATGGAGACAATGTTCTGGATTCTAAAGATGTAGTGAAGTTAGGCAATACTACTCCTCGCTGGTATGCAGGATTGGGTAATACTTTCAGCTATAAGGGATTTGATTTGAACTTTTATTTTTACGGAGCATTTGGCTACAAGAAATGGAGAGGACAAGTACCTGATACCGGAATAATCGGTAATAATGGTACGGCGGCTGGCAATACCTATAAGACAATAATAACAGATGTGTGGAATAGCCAGACAGGAAATGGATGGATGCCAGGTATCGCTACTAATGTGTATGACAGTTCGAATCCTTCAGGCAGGAATGATTTTCATTTAATGAATGGCAGCTATGTAAAGTTGAAAAACATAACTTTAGGATATACATTGCCACAGTCTGTGTTTACAAAAAGTAAATTTATACGTGGCGCGCGTTTCTTTGTGGATGCGCAGAACATAGCGACATTTACAGGATATAAAGGTTTTGATCCGGAACTGGGCACAGACAATCCATATCCCCAAGCTTTGTCTTTGTCTTTCGGATTTAATTTAAATTTCTAGTTATTAATTAGTTAACTCGTATATTATGAATAAGTTTTTTGCATATATAATTTTAGGTATAACCTTGTCCGGAGCAATGTTGACCTCTTGCGATGACCTTTTAGAGACAAAGAATTTCACAGATATGTCTCCTTACAATTTCTTTAAAAGTGAAGGAGATATGGATGCGGCGGTAACTGGAATCTATCTACCTTGTACTACTAATTGGGGGTATAGTGACGGTGGAACGGGCAAATGGTATAATGCTTTGTTCAATGCGGATATTAATGCCTATTATCCGGCAGGTATGGTCACTACTGATATTGTCCGTCATTACACCAGTCATACTTATGATGAATTTAATGTTGGTCCTTCTACTGGTGGAGCTATTGATAATACCTATAATATCATCCGTTTTGTAGCGCGTGCCACTGATATTATAGATCAGATAAGCAAAAGTAGCGGTGCTACGGAAGATATTCGCAATCGTTATATAGCTGAAACAAAGACCCTTCGTGCTTTTTATATGTTTACGCTTCTTGATTGGTTTGGACCGGTTAACGTAAAATTGGATCCGGCAACATTGATGGACAATACCATATTGCCACGTCCGTCTATTGATGAATATGTGGGATATATTGAAAAAGATTTGAACGATGCAATTAATACTTCTTCTTTTCCTGATAAATATAATGATGATGCGGACAATTGGGGACGTATGTCCAAAGCCATAGCTTATGGAATTGGAATGAAATTATATATGCATCAAAAACAATGGGAGAAGGCGAAAGAAGCAACCGAGCAACTAATGAAGATGGGATACTCTATTATTCGAAACTATGAAGATTTGTTTAATAATTCCTGTACTGCAGAGCATATTTGGTCTGTTCCTGCAAATTCAGCATCTGATAATTATTATGTAACCGAAGTTTTGCCAAGCGATTTTAAGCGTGGTTACAATCATCTTGGAAGTTCATATATGCGTGGAAATAATGATGCATATTATTCCGGTTGGCAAGTATTCTGTATGCGTTGGGATTTTTATGATACATTCTCTGACGATGACGTTCGGAAAAAGACTATTCTTTGCCAGTATGATACAAATGATGGTGAATTAAGAACTCGTAGCAATGGAATGGTAGGAGCAATACCTCTTAAATTTACAGACACTCAGTTTGCTAATTATGGTATTCAGAAAGCCCAGCCGATATTGCGCTATGCCGAAGTTTTGCTTTCGTATGCTGAAGCTGTAAACGAATTGAATAATGGTCCCACAAGAGATGCCATTGATGCGGTGAAACAGATAACTGATCGGGCAGGTGTCACTATACCGGCTTCCGCTACTTCCAGTAAAGAAGCATTCCGTGATTATTTATTGGAAGAACGGGGACGCGAGCTTTTCTGTGAAGGTCAGCGGCGACAAGATTTAATTCGTCATGGAGTCTATATCAGCCTAGCTCGTGAACGTGGAAATAATGCTCAAGATTACCAAGTCTTATTCCCTATTCCACAGTCTGTTATTACCGAGGCTGGAGGAATAGTGGAACAAAATCAGGGTTATACGAAATAAAAATGTGTTGTGTACAAATATCTTCCTTTTTGATACATAAATTAGATTGGAAGATATTTGTTTGTAATCGTTAGAGTCCTTTAACCGGATTCGTTTTCATAAAATATTGGACTGATGAAGAATATATTAATTACAACACTCCTTCTGTTTGCTTCTATATTGTCAGTAGGTTGTCATAAAGATGCCCAGGACCGAAATTGCATTAATTTTGAAGAATTTAAGAATCCCACCGCAGAATATAGAGCTTCATTGTTTTATTCTCTGAATGATAGCTTGTATCCCGATTTAATTCGCAAACAAATTAAGGAGTTTGCAAAAGGAGGTATCGGGGGAGTGTTCTTTCATGCTCGTGAGGGTTTACTTACTCAATATTGGGGAAATGACTGGTGGGAAGCCATCGATGCCGGTGTAAATCAATGCGTGAAGAGTGGAGTAAATCCATGGTTTTATGATGAGTATAAATGGCCAAGCGGATATGCCGGGGGATATGTGCCACGCAAAAGTGAAGATTTTCGCGGGCACTATCTTGCACGTATTTCAAAAAATGCCCCTATTCCCGAAAATGGAGTTCTGGTGAGCAGTGACAGTATTTACAACTATGTTTGTATGACAGCGGAATTTGGAAATCTCTGGCTCAACGGCACTTGTAAAGTGGATTATTTGAATCCTACGGCAATCCGTGAATTTGTCGCACACACCTATCAGACTTATGCTGACCGTAATAAGCAAAAATATAATCATGCGGTCAAAGGCATCTTCTTTGACGAACCCGATATCCAGCCGGAAACAAATGGAAAGCGTTATGATGGTGTCATTAGTTATTCTCCGGCTTTCCGAGAAACTTTCAATGAAGTAAAAGGATACGATATTGCGGATTATTTTAGTTCTCTCTTTGAGGAAAAAGGTGATTTTAGGAAGATTAGGCTGGACTTCTGGCAAATAGCTGCTATGCAGTATGAAAAGTCATTTGCGGGTCAGCTAGGTGATTTTTGCAATCGTAACGGATTGACATTGACTGGACATTTCTTTCCGGAAGAGACTTTGTCGGGATGTCAAACCGGCATTGGTAATTTGATGCGTCAGCTAAGGAATGAAGGGATGCCGGGCATGGATCATTTGGAATTAAGAGTAGCTGGCGGATTAAATGTGGCCAAGAGTGTTTCAAGTGTGGGCAACCAGTATGGTAAAGAGCGTCGGATGAGTGAGTTGTTCGGTGTTTCCGGTCAGAATATGAATTTTGAAGATCAGAAATGGATTGCCAATTGGCATATTGTATTAGGTGTTAATTTCTTTGTGGAGCATTTGGCCTTGTATAGTATGCGTGGTGAACGTAAACGTGATTATCCGCCGGTTTTGTCTTATCAGCAACCGTGGTGGGAGCAATACAGATACATTCAGGATTATATGGGGCGGCTCTGTTACTTGAGTACTATCGGCAAATATGCAGCTAAAACCTTATTACTGGTTCCATTGGAAAGTATGTATATTGCTGTTCAAGAAGAAAGAACGAAACTGGAAAAAGATTATTATTCTACGATGGAAAATATGATGAGAGTTCATTGCGATTTTGATTTAGGAGATGAACAGATTATCGAAGAAATAGGATATAACGAGAAGGGGGTATTGAAAATAGGTGAAATGGAATATAATACGATTGTGATACCGGAATTGCTGACTCTCAGGAATAGTACAATACAGAAATTGTTAGACTTTGCCCGTAGTGGAGGTAAGATATTAATCTTGAATGGATATCCTCGTTATGTAGATGCGGAAGAAAATACATTGTTATTGGATGAATTGAAACAATTATCGACTTTGCTTGTGAATGATTCAAATACGCTTAAAGAAAATCTCGATGTTCTTACTGTTTCTCACACTATGGATGCAGAAATATATACTCAGAAGCGGACCACACCTATGGGAAATATGTATATGTTTACAAATATTAGTAGAAAAAAGACGGAAAAGGTTACATATACTATAAACGGTGACGAGAAGAATCCGGTTGTTTGGAATCCATCTACTGTAAAGACCTATAAAGCAGTACCGGATAATGCAGGAAACATCGAACTGGAATTGGAGCCTGCCGGCTTCCTTATACTTACGACGGGCGGCTTATCGGAATCGTCAAATGCAAGTGACATATATCGTTTGTCAGGGAAGATGCACCCTTGTGCTGTCTTGGAACAATACTGGCAAGGGCATAAATTGAGTCCGAATGCTCTCACATTGGATTTTGCTACTTATTCAATCAATGGTTCCACTATTTCTACGCAGCCTGAGCCTCTGATTGCTATCATGAGGCGAATGTCCGGGAAAGGAGAGAATATTCCTATGCAATTACAGTTTAAGGTCAATATAGAAGATATCCCAGAGAATTGTGAACTTGTTGTGGAACGTCCTCAAATGTATAGCGATATAAGTGTAAATGGTAGAGAAGTCACAGGTTTCGGAGATGCATATTATCGTGATGTGTTTTTTTTAAAGTCGCAGAACATTGCTCCCCTGTTGCAGAAAGGGAATAATACAATTCAGTTATCGTTGAATTTTATTGCCCCCAATCCTACTGATACAATGAATGCTCATCGTTATGGTACAGAACTGGAAAGCATCTATTTGATTGGTGATTTTGCAGTCCGTGCAGCATCACAAACTCTTAGTCAGTGGGATACAGAAAAGAATGCAACCCAGACTTTTATAGCCAAGCCAGTACATCGGCTCAATCAATTTTCGTTAGTGAAGGAGCCCGAAGTATTTAGTGGTGATATAGCCACAGAAGGCTATCCTTTTTATGCTGGACAATTTGTCTTAAGTAATTCTTTTGAATTGCAGAAGAGAGATGCGGGAAAGCGATATTACATCAATATTCCGTTAGCAGAGGCTGTTGTGTATGAATTGCGTTTCAATGGGAAACAATTGGAACCACGTATGGCTTCTCCATTCGTATGGGATGTAACCGATTTTATAGTTGAAGGGAAAAATATGTTGGAGTTTACATTGACAAACTCTTTGCGTAATTTATTAGGTCCTCATCATCATAAAGGTGGAGAACTGAAAGGGGTATCCGCTCTTAGCTTTGTGGGAACAGGAGGCTGGCCACATGGGGAAGGAGACAGCGACTGGCATAATCTTCGCTTAGACAAACATAATGAGTTGCGTATTTGGACAGATGATTATTATATGATACCTTTCGGGTTCATAGACCCTGTACAAGTCTGTATCTCAACAGAATGAATCATTACTCATGATTTTATCATTAAACAACAGAATATAGTATGAAATATCTAATACCAAAATTACTGCTAGTTTTTATAAGTTTATTAATCAGTACCTATAGCTGGGCACAAAAGGAGTATTCCGTCCTTTTGCCAAAGGACCGTGCATTAATGGAAGAACATTTGAAGCAAGGTTCTCACACTTCACCTTCCGGTCATACTTTTTCTCTGAATAGTTTGTATTATACGAAAGATGGTCAGCCTTGGTATCCGGTAATGGGCGAAATTCACTACGCGCGCATACCTCAAACCGATTGGGAAGAATCCATATTGAAGATGAAAGCTTCCGGAGTGACGGTGATTGCAACTTATGTCTTTTGGAATATGCACGAAGAGGTAGAAAACGTCTATACATGGGACGGTAACAGTAATCTTCGTCATTTTCTGAAACTATGCCGCAAACATGGTATGTACACGTGGCTGCGCATCGGTCCGTGGTGTCACGGAGAGATTCGAAATGGAGGTTTCCCGGATTGGTTGATGCACACAGAAGGAGGGCTGCGTAGAGACAATCCCCTTTATCTGAAGCATGTGGAACGTTTCTTTACTGAAATTGGGAAACAGGCCGAGGGACTTTATTTCAAGAATGAGGGTCCAATCATCGGTGTGCAAATAGAAAATGAATACCGTTTCAACAATAAAGCCGGATTGAATCATCTGCTGAATCTGAAGCGGATGGCTATTCAGGCGGGTATGGATGTACCTTATTATACGGCAACAGGCTGGCCAAAGGGCGATTTGAAGCAGACCGAACTGATTCCCGTATGGGGCGGTTATCCCGAAGCACCGTGGAATTCGAGAGTGACAGAATTGCCTTTGTCGAGGAATTACCTGTATAGTTCGTGGGCGAATGACCCTTCTGTTGGTGCCGATTTGCTGGGAAAGCAAGAAGATACTACGGCCGACGGACTTCAATATCCTTACAGTACTGCCGAGATGGGTGGCGGCAATCAGATCACTTACCATCGCCGCCCAATTATAACTGCCAAAGATGTGGTAGCACAAAGTTATGTCAAAGTAGGTTCGGGGGCTAACATGATGGGGTATTATATGTATCACGGTGGTTCCAACCCCATCGGAAAGTATTCTACGCTCCAAGAATCGAAAGCTACGAAATACCCCAATGATTATCCTGTCATTAATTACGATTTCAATGCTCCGATAGGCGAATACGGTCAATTGAACGAATCATATTATGACCTGAAAGTACTTCACGCTTTTCTGGACGATTTCGGATCGCATCTGGCAACAACCATCCCCACTTTCCCCGATCGGCATACGTTGCAACCGGAAGATAATGAAAACCTGCGAATGAGCGTTCGCAGTCATGGTAACAGCGGCTATGTCTTTATCAACAACTACCAGCGTTTGTTGGAAATGAAGGAGTTGAAAGACATCCGTATCCGCATTCAACAGCAAGACGGTGCCGAACTTGTTTTCCCGCAACTGGATATCGCATCCGGTGAACAACTGATTATGCCTTTCAATATAGACATAAACGGGCATCTGCTGCATTATGCAACAGTACAACCACTCTATGTCTTAAAGAACAAGATACCTACATACGTTTTTTTTTCTCATACAGGTACAGCTTCCGGATTGAGATTCTTCGCCAATAACCTGAAGAAAATCACGCTCGACGGTCGTAAAATAAATAAAGCAGAGGGCGCATATACCTTGAATTGCGATCCGGAAAAAGAACATCAAATTCAGCTCACGGCATCAGACGGCAAGAAAACAATGATTTTATTATTGACTTCTGAGCAAGCCCGCAAAAGTTGGAAGATACAGCAAGGAGGCGAAGAGTTTTTGTGCATCACTTCCTCGCAAATCATCCCTTCTAAGGAAGAAATTATCATTCGGAATGTAGATAAGACTCAATTTGAAATGAGGATATATCCTGCAAACACCCGTTGGAATGTAGAAAATGGAAAGTCTGTAAAGACTCAAAAACAGGGGAAGTTCCTGACTGTACGTTTTGAAACACTGGGGGTATCCTTACAGGCTACTTGTCAAAAAGAACAGAATCCTGAATCTTTCATTCCCCGCCGGCCATTGCTTCCCGAAGACAACCGCCGGGAGAATACACCGGCAAACTGTCCGGGGCCTCAGTATTTCGTAAACTTTAAGCCTGTCCCTTCTTCATTGTACTATACCATCCGAACGCCCCAACTTCCTGCTTCGATGAAGAATGCCTATATGCTTATAGACTATACCGGTGATACGGGCTCATTGTATGATAAAGGTGAGCTTATTGCCGACGACTATTATTGGGGTGGCCCGATGATGTTCGATTTGGGCAGAATGAAACAGGCGGGTAATAAGAAATACTTGTTGCAAATCATACCTTTTGCTCCCGAAGTGAAAATTTATCTGGACCCTTCGGTTAAAAAGAATCTTGACTTATCTTTGCAAGGCGTCCGGTCTGTCCGCATACTGCCGGTGTATGAACTGAAATTAACTATAATCAAATAACCAAATACGTTATGAAAATGAGAACGCACATTTGTCTTTGGGCATGCTATGTATTACTGTTTTTTTTCTCCGGCACATTGACTGCACAACCCAAATGGATTACGGCCGATGAGGAAACGCCCAATCAGCCTAATACTTGGATTGCTTTCAGAAAAGACATCACATTGAACAAAGTTCCTTCTGCCGTTATTACTCAAATTGCGGCAGATACAAAATACTGGCTTTGGATTAATGGAGAAATGGTGGTTTTTGAAGGAGGACTGAAAAGAGGTCCCAATCCCAACGACTCTTATTATGATGAATTGGATCTCTCTTCCTATCTGAAAAAAGGAAAGAATCAGATAGCCCTGTTACTTTGGTATTTTGGAAAGGAAGGTTTTTCTCACAAGGACAGTGGTAAAGCCGGACTAATTTTTAATATGCAGGCCGGAAAAAACCGGATCGTCAGTGACAGCTCATGGATAAGCAGGATTCATCCGGCTTACGAAACAGCTTTGGAGCCAGCACCCAACTGGCGATTGCCCGAGTCCAACATCCGTTTTGTTGCAGAAAAGGATTTAGCTGGGTGGCAAACGGCGGTATACGACAAAGCTCCCGGATTCACCCCTTCAAAAGAAATCGGTGTTTGGGGCGATGCACCTTGGAATGCGTTAATAAAACGACCCATCCCTTTTTGGAAAGATTTTGGCATAAAAGAAGCCCGCTTTGAGAAACAGGTCACGGAAAAAGAAGTGGTCTATACCGCTTATTTGCCTTACAACATGCAGATGACGCCTATCATTGACGTAACCGATAGCAAAGGAGGAACAATGCTTTTTATTGAAACAGACCATTTGAATGGGGGACGACAAATTAATCTTCGCGCTGAATACGTCACCGATAAAGGCAACCGTGAATATGAATCATTAGGCTGGCTCAACGGACAGAAAATTATAATCAGACATGACAAGACCTCCGATGTCCAAATCAATAAAATCAGCTATCGGGAAACCGGATATGATGGAACTCCTGAAGGAACTTTCTCGTGTGATAATGATTTCTACATGAAATTCTGGAAGAAAGGTCTGAGAACTCTCTACGTCAATATGCGGGATACTTATTTCGACTGTCCGGACAGAGAGCGCGCGCAGTGGTGGGGCGATGTAGTCGTATTAATGGGAGAGAGCTTTTATACGTATTCCACTTCCACTCATGCTTTGATGAAGAAAGCCATCCACGAACTGGTTAATTGGCAAAGAAGTGACAGTACGCTCTTCTCTCCGGTTCCTGCCGGCAATTATAAAGACGAACTGCCTGCACAGATGTTGGCAAGTGTCGGTCAGTATGGATTCTGGAATTATTATATGAATACCGGCGACCGGCAGACTATCGCCGATGTTTACCCTCATGTGAAGAAATATTTGGGAGTATGGAAACAGGATGCTACCGGGCTGACGGAATACAGAGCCGGAGGATGGTCATGGGGTGATTGGGGAAGAAATATAGATATTCGCCTGTTACTGGCAAGCTGGCATTATCTCGCTTTAAAGAGTGCTGCACAAATGGCGGAACTGTTGGGATATCTGGAAGATGCAGCAGGCTACAGGACAATCATGGAAACGGTGAAACAGGCATATAATAAGTGTTGGAACGGGTACGCTTACCGCCATCCCCAATATCAAAAGGAAACGGATGATCGTGTACAAGCGATGGCTGTGATTTCCGGCATTGCAGATAAGGATAAGTATGGCCGTATATTCAACGTGCTGAAAGAACAGTGGCATGCCAGTCCTTATATGGAAAAATATGTGATGGAAGCCCTCTTTCAAATGGGACACGGAACGTATGCCCTTGAGCGTGTGGAGAAACGGTTTGCACCAATGGTAAACGATGATAACTATACAACTTTGTTCGAAGATTGGAGAGTCGGCGGAGCTGGTGGTGGCTCAACCAACCATGCATGGAGTGGTGGAACGCTGACCGTTATCAGTCAGTATCTCTGTGGAGTAGAGCCTTTGGAACCTGCTTATAAAGTATTCAAGATAGAGCCTGATCCCGCTTCATTCAAGACGTCATCCATCAGTATACCGACGGTAGCTGGAACTGTCCGGTCGGAATTTGACAACAATTCGGATGAATTTGTTCTCAAAGTGACGGTTCCTTCCAAGACGCAAGCAATTGTTTGCCTACCTCTCACAGTAGCCGAAACAGTGCTCATCAATGGAAAGAAACCTGCCAAAGTATATACTAATGTTGTTCCTGAATATCGCAGTGAACATAAGTTATGTTATCAGCTTCCTGCAGGTGAATATACAATCCTTGCTAAAAAATAAAGTTTATATGCGTTTTTAAGAATACCTTTTGGGTTTTTATGTACATTTGCTTCACGTAACATTAAAAACTCATGCAGTATGCACTATAATTTTGATGAAATAATAAACCGTCATGGTACAGATTCCGTAAAATGGGATGCAGTAGAGAATCGTTGGGGACGCAATGACCTGATTCCGATGTGGGTAGCTGATATGGATTTCCGCACAGCTCCTTTTGTCATAGAGGCTTTGAAAAAACGCCTGGAGCATGAAGTACTCGGATATACATTTGCTTGCAAAGAATGGTCGGAGTCTATTATTAACTGGGTGAAGGAGCGCCATGGTTGGGCGATTCGTGAAGAGATGTTGACTTTCACTCCCGGTATTGTTCGCGGCTTGGCTTTTGTGATCCACTGCTTTACGCAAAAAGGAGATAAGATAATGGTAATGCCCCCTGTTTATCATCCTTTCTTTTTAGTCACTCAAAAGAATGAACGTGAAGTGGTATTCAGCCCGTTAGTCCTGAAAGATGAACAATATTATATTGATTTCAACCGCTTCCGTCAAGATATTCAAGGATGCAAATTGCTTATTCTAAGCAACCCTCATAACCCGGGTGGACGTGTATGGACCAAAGAGGAACTGTCTCAGATAGCCGACATCTGCTATGAAAGCGGCACATTGGTTATCTCTGACGAGATTCATGCTGACTTAACCCTGCCTCCATACAAACATCCTACCTTTGCTTTGATTTCAGAGAAGGCACGGATGAACTCTCTTGTCTTTATGTCTCCCAGCAAGGCATTCAACATGCCGGGATTGGCTAGTTCTTATGCAATTATTGAGAAAGACGAACTTCGTCACCGTTTCCAGACATATATGGAAGCAAGCGAGTTTAGCGAAGGACATCTCTTTGCTTATTTAAGTGTAGCAGCTGCTTACAGTCATGGTACAGAATGGCTGGACCAAGTGGTAGCATATATTAAAGGAAATGTGGATTTCACTGAAACGTATTTGAAAGAACATATTCCTGCTATCAAGATGATCCGTCCGCAAGCCTCTTACTTGATCTTTCTGGATTGCCGCGCATTGGGACTCAATCAGGAAGAACTGAACCGTCTTTTTGTAGAAGATGCTCATCTGGCGCTGAATGATGGAACAACATTCGGTAAGGAAGGCGAGGGATTTATGCGGTTGAACGTTGCTTGTCCACGTGCTACGCTGGAAAAAGCATTGAAACAGTTGGAGCAGGCTGTAATGGATTTAAAATAGTCTTTTAAGTCCATTCCCCGGTTCGGAAATAAAATCAATCCGTTCAGGGGATGAAGCTATATTTCCTGTCTCACTCTTGCTTTTTACTATTTAATTTTGTATCTTTAGTGCTTCTCATCTTCCCAAAGACAGGTAATCATATTACAAAGTGACCAATATCATCTTATAAGGTGATATTGGTCACTTTGCAATGTGCCTATTGTCCCATTGTAACGGGACGACTTACCGACTGCATAAAAAACTACTAATCTCTGTACTGAAAACCCTTAATCTTTGCACTGAAAAGTCTTAAGTACAAGATTGAAAAAGTAGTTTGTTGCGGTATGATGATATGACAATGTCTCAACTATGGCATCACATTTACCGGAATCAGCCGTACCTCACTATTCAAGCCGGAGGGTAATGGACTCCAATGTCCATAATTGGCCGGACGATAGTTCAAATCAACAATATTGATTTCTTTGAATTTGCGCCACTGCACTCCCTGCCTGTCTAATTCTGCAATTCGATTCGCAGGGAGATTCGTGACTTCTATCTCGATGTGGTTTTTTCCGGGTTTTAAGAACTGGCCCACCTTTAGTTGATAAGGCACTGCCCATGCGCATCCCGCTTCCTGTCCGTTGATGCGGACACGGGCACTTTCGCGTACATCTCCCAAATCAAGAATCCAGTCGTCGGCCTGCAAAGTCGGCAATTCGATGTCTAAGGAATAAACACCGGTTCCCATGTTCGTTTGGGCTGCCGGATGATCGATATGGGTCCATGAACAGGGGCGATCTATATCAAATGTCCCTTGAATTTCCGGTTTGCTTTCGGCGAAGTGTAACTTCCAACCATGATCCAGACGAAGACTGAAAGGTTGCTCTTTGACATACTTCCACGGTTTGGATGCCTGCAAAGGTTGTTGATATGTTTGCAGAATGATCGATTCACCGGATTTTAATTGCAGATAGACTTGTGTTTTTCCGTTTGCCTGTCTTACCTTAGCTTCACCACATTCTCCGGTCATGGGATTGAAGAGAGCGGCTGCGGCTGCATTCGTTCCCAATGTGATCCAACCGTCCACTCCTTTATTTTGCAAGGAAGAGATGAAATAGTGGTGTCCCGTATCATTCACTCTTCGGATCGCTTGTAGTCCGAATTTGGTTTTCATTTCTTCGGGAGAGATATTGCAGCTGGCCAATGTACGTGCATAATCCGTTCCTGTGATAATCTTCCCCTTTCCGATTGAAGTAACGGTTGTTTCCGAGAAAGAAACAGCCGGAAGTTGCCGGAGCGTACGCTGGTAACTTTGGCGTTTTTGTTCCAACTGACCGTATCCCGGTACATCTGTCGGATAATTTTCGAGGAATACGATAGTAGCTCCCTGTTTGGCAAGTTCATAAAGATGTGCCAATACATCACTCGGCATTAGGTGTGCAGCAGGCACTACCAATGCTTTGTAGCCTGTTCCGCCCGAAGTAACCAACTGTCCGTCTTTGAAACGTGTACTGCGAATAAAGTTATCGGAAATATAATCCCCGTCATACCCGCTGTTGTTGATGCGATGGATAGCGTCGATAAACTTAGGAGCCAGTTTATCCATGTGGTGTATCGTGAATAATAACAATCGTCCCGGTTGCTCATTCCACATATCATATACCGGAAGATAAATCAGGAAATCATTATCCGGCCGTCCCATTTGCAGAAAGCTCTGGCAACGGGTGATATAGTTAAAGAACGAAGGAGCATCACGCCAAATACTGTTTGTCGGACTCATATTGATAGAAGCGTAGAACAACCATCCGGGCCATTCGGCTTCTTTCGGAGAATACGGAGTGCCGTGGAAAAACATGTGATTGACACCGGAGACAAACATCAGATCCATATCCGGTTTGCATTGTGATAAAGAAGTGCGGAAATGCTCCGTCAGCCACGTGAATGTTTCGGAAGAAGTGTACGTCTTTCCTGCAATATGAGCACCTGAAGAAGCATATTTCAGCATAGACAGGTCCGAATCATTCTTTTTGGTCAATGAGTCCTGACGCAATCCTTCGATGTGGAACTGCGACAGTCCGAAACCTTCACATTCCGGAATATCCACGGAAGCATAGATATCAATCAGATTACCGGGCGAACCATGTGCCTGATTACGGGTGATACTACCGTTTTTGTGTGCCCAGTCTGTCCATTGATGACTGAAGTTCTCCAATAAGAGGTCGGAAATGGTTTCCCGGTAATCCGACACGATACGTCTGCTAACTTCCGGACGGTTTTTATCCAGGAATTCGGGGAAATGTTCTTCCAGTTTATACCCCCGTCTACGAGCGAACTGTTCCAGGAAATCATCCGTCCAGTCAGCTTGATAAACTTCGTATGAATCGTTGAAGAAAGTATGTGGATAACTTGTCTTGCTACTTTTGAAAGCACGGTCAAAGCGGGAAAGATAATTTTTTACCGCCTTTTTTGAGAGATGATTCATCACATAGCCTTCTCCTCCCGGAGCTGCCCGTTTCACTTTCTGCCTTGTTTTTCCGATGTAAAGAGCGATCACTTTCCATTTGCCGGCAGGCGCTTTCCATTGCAGTTTGTCTTTTTTGACGTGAGCAGTCAGGTTGATACATTTGCCTTTCTCATCATATGCCATCACCCGGCTTAGTACAGAAAATGGTTGTTGCTTGGGATCGGTCACATTAATATCCTGTTCAATCTCTTTGCCGCCCTCTATTTCGTATGTCTGGAAGATAGCCTTGGTAGCCGCATCTTCTATACTAACTTCAGGTCCGCCAAAAGGCCATCCGGTTCCGGTATTCATATCAATCTCAATACCCGTACGTTTTCCTTCCGCTTGTGTATGCTTAAGCATTTCCATCCAGTGGGGAGAAAGGAACTGAATATCATTCGCGTCATTGCCTTGCACCCCATAGATAGGAGTAATTTCTACTGCTCCCATTCCGGTACGTGCGTATTCTTCCAGATTATACGTCAGATTCTTTTCGTCTACGGCACTTCCCAGCCACCACCATCTGGCGCCGGGACGTGCTTCCACCGGAGTGTCCGGCCATTGTTGTGCTTGCATTACTCCACCTGCGGCGAGCAGGCAAAGAACTATCCATTGTCTTTTATTCATCATTCTTTCAGTGTGTTATAGTATTCTATATTTTCTGCGTCATCAGTTACAAAAAGCGGTCGTCCGTCCGGCTGTTCAAAGTGGAAGCGGATGCCGTCGAAGGTAATGTTCCGTGCGTGGCGGATATAAAACCCTTTGGCGGGAATAGTGCCGAACATCCAGGGTTCGGGGTATACTTTCTCCTGTTCGGGCGGAATACGTTTGCCATCCTCTTCGCTATATCCTCCTTTATAATAGAGGTGAATATTACGCAAAGTCACATCCTCGATACAGGCTCCCGGTACGCCGCTGATGATAGAAGCATACCGGCTGTCGGCATTCCATACATTGATATCGCTGATAAGAATACGTTTCATGGTGCCCACAGGAGTGCCTTCAGGACTGCGCATACGTGCGCCCAACCGGAGGAAAATAGGTGCGTTGACTATATTTCTCATTGTAATATTACTGATTACAATATCTTCCAGATGTCCTCCGTCTACCGTTTCCAATGCCAATCCACGGCAATGTTCAAAGATACAGTTCGTAATCGCAATATTGCGGAAGCCTCCACTACTTTCTGTGCCGAGTTTGATGCGTCCTGTACGGAAACCATGATCGGGAGCCTGCGGTTCGTCCAACTGCCAAGTGCCGTCCATTACACTGCCTTTGTCAAAGCCGCTGACATAGCAATCACTGATCGTCACATTTTCCGTATCTTGGAAGCGTCCTAATCCATAAGAGGCTTTCAATACAATGGCATCATCCCAGGGGGAGTTCACCGTGCATTGGCTGATACGTACGTTCCGGCAGCAATCAATATCGAAACCGTCCCGGTTGGTGTCTACTTTCAGATTCAGAATCGTCAGATGATCCACTCCGGTAGCCAACAGGGCGAAATGCCCGCAATGCAGCATGGATAAATCTTTCAGGGTCACATTTCTGCAATCTTTCAGGCTGATAGCCTTATTGCCTACCCCCGGTAGGCGACTCTCTTCACGGGTCAAGCCTTTGCCGTAGATTAAGCCGGGACCACTGATCGTAATATTCTCCAGTCCGATTCCCCAAATTAAAGAGTTTTTCCAATGGCTGTGACCGAAATCCTGATACTTATTATGTTCATTCGGTTCGGCGGTATCATATCCTTCCTCTTTTCCGGGAAAGGCGGCAATGATACGGGTGCCCTGTTCCAAATAGATATGAATGTTGCTTTTTAACCGGATGGAATAACACGCATATTCTCCCGCAGGTAGATATACTGTGCCTCCTCCGGCCTGTGCGGCCGCTTCAATTGCACGATTGATGGCAGGCGAATCAATCGTTTTCCCATCCGCTTTGGCTCCGAAGTCCATTACATTATAAATGGCTGCATGTAGATAGATGCAACCTATTAACAGACTGAATAATAAATAGATCCTTTTCATTTTTTGTCGATTTTGGCAAAAATATCCGGTAACATATAGTAGTTGTAATCCGCTTTTTCATTCTGTTCGTAGAAACAGAAGTAAAGCCGGAAAGGCTTGCTTCCTTCGTTTCGCGAAGAAGCCGGGGAGAGACTGCAACGTCCGGCCAGTACAGGGCGGTCGGTTCGTTTGCCTGATTCGTAAAGCATCAGGGGAGTTACATCCTTATGTCCGTCACTCAAGCGAATATCATCGGTAGGAGTGACAGCCTGCAGCGTCCGTAATTGCATACTTTCTCCGTAGTAGCAAGTGAAGGCTTGTCCCTCCACGCTGAATACATTGATGTCCGAATCCGGTTGGCAATCGCCGAAACTCCAAAATAGGGCATCGGCTTCCGGAGCAGAGGCGACTTCTACTTCCAGAATAAATCCACGACTATCGGGCAGTGCTTTCCATTGGAAGGATACTCCCTGTATCTTTTCTTTAGGTTTTAGCCAGTGGCTTTCATTTCCTTTTGATATGCCCAACCGGAAAGTGCCGGCAGGTGGCGTCAGTGCTTGTGCTTGCGCATCAATGAGCAAGATTCCCAGCAGTACGATGGTCAGGAGATGTCTTAACATAGTTGAAGTTGATATTACTTTGTTCATTCTCTTTTAGTTCAATGACATTCTTTTCTTCTGTCTTTAATGTAATTTCAGACAAGTTGAAATTCTTCGTATAGCAGATTTTGCCCGGTTTGTCGGTCTGCGCTTCGATGGCATAAAGATAGAAATTTTCCAGACGTAACGAGTCATTCCATCCCGAAGCGGAGATAAATTCGTCCACATTTTCCGCTTTTACCTTTGATACGTAGACATTGCGGAAACGCGGATAACCTTTTTCGGGAGGCGTTACCGGAGTCAGCATGATTCTCCAGTGTTCCGGGATTTCTTTCCCTTCATACTCTTTGGGTAAAGTGCTGTAACTGTAACTGGGGTTCCAGTTCAAGTCTGCCGCCAGCACGTGACGGACGTTTTCCGCTTTTACTTCGGTCATATAAATGTTTTCGATTGTCCCTCCACGGTTCATGGCGCTTTTCAACCGCAGCACGGCGGAGGTGCCGATTGCTTCCAGATTATATCCCAATACATTCCGTATGCTACCGGAAGTTTCGCTTCCGCAGGTGATAAGTCCGGCACCTTTGCGGGCGATGCAATTGCGTATGACCACATTTTCCGTAGGAAGGTTCACCCGCAGTCCGTCTGCATCCCGTCCCGATTTGATACAGATATTATCATCGTTACAGTCTACATCGCAGTTTTCGACCAAGATATTGCAGGAAGAATCAATGTCGATACCGTCCGTGCTCGGACCGTGTCCACCTATATTGTTGTTGATGGTCAATCCGTCTATCGTGCAATAATCGGAGTAAAGAATCTGACATCCCCAAAAACCGGTACGCATCAGGGTAAATCCTTTCAATGTAATGTCCGAGCTACGTTCTATGAGGATGCCCCGTACCCGTTTGCAGTCATAATCCACAATCCAGCGCAATCCTTTTGCTTCGTATTCTTTCCGCATTTCCCAATATTTATCCCAAAATACTTTTCCCCGGCAGTCCAGCGTTCCTTCTCCGCTGACGGAAGCGTTCTTTTCATTGACAATGTTGATAACTGCCGCGGGCCATGTCATCTCGATTCCTGCAATCCGTGAGCGGAATTCGGGATAATGATGAATGTAAGGGCTGGCCAGTAAAGTCACCCCTTTGTCCAGTTGCAGGTTGACACCGCTTTTTATGAACAGTGCGCCGGTCTGATAATATCCCGGCTGAAGAACTACCGTTCCTCCACCGATGACGGCACAACTGTCAATTGCTTTCTGGATAGCTTCCGTGCTAAGCACCGTGCTGTCTGCTACTGCGCCAAAAGAATTAGCGGATAAAATTACATGGTTTCCGGGCATTTGCCGGCTGCCTACACTATCGGCCCATGACAAATCCGGTTGTTGCGGTACTTGCCCCCATTCGAAGCTGTTGTTTCCTGCCTGTTTAGCCGTTGGGGTGGCGCAAGCTGCTGTCAAAAGTGTGCCTGCCAATAGGAACAGGGGAAAGATGCTTTTGGTTTTCATATTTATCTAATGCCTGATTCTTAATACTTAATACCTACTACTTATCTCTTAATTTCCGTCCGGTTTTTCAATTTCCGTGAATGGTGATTCGTTCCAGTGGAAACCATTTACATCGTCCGGCTGTGCCGGATTATAGGACGGGTCTATTTTCAGGTGTTTAGCCAGTTCCGGTACGGCTTTCTTCATTCCTTCAATCACACATTGGGCTATTTGATAGGCTCCGTATGGATTGAAGTGGGTGTTATCCTCAAAAGCTTTGGTCTGTCCCGGATAAGTGCCTGCCGGATAGTGTACGAAAGCACGTTTCGACGTTTCTGTTCCCAAAGCTTCATAAAGAGTACGGGTCATCTCGTTGAGGTCGATCAACGGAACATTTTCTTTAGCTGCCAGCCAGCGCATGGCTTCCGGATAATCTTCGTGTGTGTCACGGATATGTCCGGTTGCGTCGAAACTCCGGCGTTGGGTGGGAGTGACCAGTACGGGGTATGCTCCCCGTGCACGAGCTTCATCAATAAATGTTTTCAGGCTGGTCATAAAAGAGTAATAAGCTCCTTTGCCCGGTCCTTTTTGCTTTTGGTCGTTATGCCCGAATTCCATGAAAAGATAATCTCCTTTCTTTATCTGGCTCAATGCTTTTTTCAAACGTCCTGCGGCAATAAACGTATTGGCTGATTCGCCCGATTCCGCATAATTGGCGATACAAACGTCCGTACCGAAAAAATGAGGTATCATTTGTCCCCAGCTTGCCCATGGTTCGTTGTCCTGGTCGACTACGGTACTGTTACCGCATAGAAAAACGGTAATCACCGACGGATCGGCAGGCTCGATGCTGATACTCTGGCATACGGGTGCATCGCCGTTAAATTCCAGCGTCAGTTTATCGTCCCAGTTCAGTTTGGCTTTTTCGCGGGGTTTGATACGTACGGATTCTTTTTCGGAAATGCGGGGATTGCGTTTGTTGATGATAAATGTTTCATCTACGAATTGTCCCTTTTTAGTAGCGAGGTTATCAATGAACAGTCGGCGTGATTCGCCTCTTACTGTTGTCACCCCTGCCTGTCTCTTGCTTCCCAGGCGAACGGTTACTTGATAGTTACCGTCCGGCACGCGGACAGAAAAGAAGAAGGGTGCCTTGCTGCCTTTTTCGGGAGTAGCGACGAGATCATATCCATATCCCGTCTCCTCACTGTAGCGGGGAGCATCTGCCAACTGGTATGTTTGGGCTTTCTCCTGTGCATTGATACTTGCCGTTGCCAAGAGTAGCAAGCCTATGATTGTAGTTTTCATGTAAAATGATATTAATGTATATTGTTTATGGAATTTAGGCACGGATTACACGGATTTCACGGTTTTTAGAATTACGCTTTTATAAAGCAACAGCGTAATCCGTGTAATTCGTGCCTGATAATTCCCATTTAGTTAATTTTCGGTTTGAGCTCGTCAGGAGAATCTTTGGTATAAGATTTCACATCTCCCGCCACTTTGGTGAATAATGCTTGTATCAGCTCCGGAGCTATCTTGTCTGCCGGACGGAAAGCATCCGAATTCATATAATTCAGGATTGCTTTGTGCATCTGGCGGGCAACGATTCGTTTTTCCGGTTGGGAAGTAATGTCCATACTGGTCATCATCAATTTACCGTTCAATACCTTTGCTTCGAACAACATGCCGATTTTCCGGCTGATAAACCAAGTATCAATACTTTGAACCGTTGGTTGGAATGTTGCCGGGAAGTCGGAGAATTGCATCACCTGCGCTTTGTTCAGCAGTTCCCACCATTGCAGGTTGCTATGATACTCGGTAGGGAATTCGCGGAAAAGAGGGTGATATTCATTCAGGAAAATACCGGTTGTGTGCGGCGGACGCATCTTGAACCAGGAAGTATTCCAGAATACGGGAGTGAAGTATTGTTTGACTTCTTTGCCGTATTGTATCTTTCCGGCAGCTGTAATCAGCACATTTCCTCCGTCCTGCAACACTGCCAATGCCTTGGCGTCCAAGGTGTCGGTGGTATATACTGTTCCTTGTACCAGTTCCACTTGTGCCGGATATACCCAGAAATCCCAGTCGTTTACGGCATCACTGCCTTCGATACGTACTTCCAGATTTAGTTTCTGCGGTGTATCGATTGCTTCCAGAGTCATATCTACACTACCCAGAGAATAAAGATTTCCGATGGGAATGTGATGGGTGCCGACAGTTCCATGAGCATATACTTTTCCGAATTTATCCTTAATGGTATATACTGTTTTTGCACTTTTCAAGGGAGCAGCTCCGAAATGAGATACTTCAATGTCGGCATGGAATGTTTCATTGTTGGCATATACAAATTTAGGAATACGCGCCAAAGGTACGGTCGGACTGCAAAAGCGTCTGAACTGTTCTGCGTTGATATATCCTTTTTCTTCAAAGAACACGTCCAGTACACCGACTAATGCAGTTCCTTGACCGGAATAATCATTGAGAGCCAGCAACTGGAATCCCGCATAGTCCGGAGTACGCAAGGTCTTTTCAATCTCATGTTTGTAGCAGAGTGCCTGCAATTTGCCCGAAGCCATCATAAAGTCGTGACTCTGGCTTCCCATTTGGTTATCGTTCAGAATATCCCGGAAGATTTCAAAGTTCTTCGCTTTGTTGACTCCGGTATATTTACGAATTTCATTGAAATTCGGGAATACACACCATTGACCTGTTTCGTGTGATACATACGGTTGTTTCACCGTGTCGATCCTTGTACGATAATCCGATTCACTTTCCGGTTGCGCACCTGCCCAACTAAGTCCGCGTGCGCCGGCTTTCACATGATACTCATTGTGAGGTTGCCATTGCCAGCTGTTTCCAACGGAGGCTCCTGTGTATACACGACGCGGATCGGTTGCTTTCCAATAATCCACGAACTTGCTGACCCATGCCACCCAACGACCGGAAGGTTCATTGCCGCAAGCCAGCATGCAGTAAGAAGCGTAATTCCCATATTCCTTGGTCAGTGCAATGGTTTCGTCCATCAGGTATTTGTCAATCGGTTGTCCGTTACCCAGTCTCGGACCGTGGTTCGGCCAGCTCGGTCCTTCCGGTTGCAGATAGAAACCGACCAGATCGGCAGCGATGAAAGCTGCTTCCGGCGGACAGAAAGAGTGGAAGCGCATGTGATTCAGACCATAGTTACGACAAATGCGGAACACCCGTTCCCAGGAAGCTACATCCATCGGCGCATAGCCTGTCAATGGGAAGTCACAGTTTTCCACCGTACCGCGAAGCATCGTTTTGCGGCCATTTACATAGAACCATTTCCCTTCTATCTTGAAATCACGCATACCGAACTGTACTTGTTGCGTGTCAGTTTGCTTGCCGTTGGTCAATTTTGCCGTCAGTTTATAAAGTGCCGGACTGAATTCATCCCACGTCAGAAACTCTTTTCCCATCGGAAGTTCCATTTCCACCGGATTATCTCCCGGACGGATGTTGAAGCTTTGATGTACGGGAGCCACTTTGTGCTGAATGTCCGTGTTAAAGCTCTCGGCGGAAAGGGTGATCTCTCCCTTGGTGGAAGAAGCAGACTGTATATTCATGCGAACCAGCGCTTTCTGATTGCTCAAATCGGGATATACCTGAATATCTTCTAAATGAACTTTGGGAGTGGCTTGTAATTCGATTCGTCCGACGATACCGTTCCAGTTACCTTGTGTCTGGTCGGTGATGCTGTGAGAATCTGGACCTACGTTGATTTCTTTGATTCTATTATCGATACGGATGGTAATCTGGTACGTTTTTCCGGGGGTGGTTGCAGCAGTCAGGTCATAGACATGGGGAACACAAAGACTGTTTTGTATACCAAGCTCCTGCTGATTTACCCATACAGTAGTTTCGATGTGCGGACGTTCCAGAAAAAGAGTGATTCTTTCTCCTTTCCAGTCAGCCGGAATTGTCACTTTCTTTTGATACCAGGCCACACCTACATAATGTTTGTCGGGAGTCAGAAAGAAGGGTAGCTTTACTTGTCCCTCTATCCTGTATTTTTCCATATATGGGTTGAAGTAGTAAGAACTGTCGTAGAGGCTTCCGGTCCATTGGGTATGGACGGTCACTTCATCTCCTTTCAGTTTTTCGGGCATGGAGCCGGGCAGGTTGATAGAATCGTCGAGGGATTTTTTGAACCATTGTTCCTTGACGCCGGTATCTTCCCGGTCTATCCGGAAATTCCATTTGCCGGATAAGCTGAAAGAGTGATTTTGTCCCGCTACGGTCAGTATGGAGATAAATACGATAGCAATACTTACTAAAAGTCGTTTCATGATATATAGAGTTGATATGTTTTTCATTCTTTTTTAAATCTGCCGCTAAAGTAGAGCTTTTTAAGGGTTTAGTAAATAGAAAGATGTACAGATACATAGAATATTGTATCAAAATGGACATCTAAAAGCGTTCGTGTACAAAACTACATGGATTTGAAATATTGTCCATGCTCTTTATCTTTGAGGAGGGGCGGAGATGCCTTATCTTTGCAAGGTAAACTTTTTAATCTTAATAAGGAACCATGAAAAAAGTAGTAATCTGGATAGCTCTAAGTCTTTGGTCGGTGATGACAGTCTTTGCCGGTGAGACAGCTTACCTCTTTTCTTATTTTATCAATGACAGTAAAGACGGACTGCATTTAGCATATAGTTATGATGGATTGAACTGGCTGCCTTTACACGGCGGACGTTCTTATCTTACCCCTGCGGTTGGTAAAGATAAATTAATGCGTGACCCCAGCATTTGCCAGTCGCCGGACGGAACTTTTCACATGGTCTGGACTTCCAGTTGGACGGACCGGATTATCGGATATGCCTCTTCACGCGATTTGGTTCATTGGGGTGAGCAACAAGCAATCCCTGTGATGATGCACGAGCCGGATGCACATAACTGTTGGGCTCCCGAACTGTTTTATGATGAACCTTCACAAACTTATTATATCTTTTGGGCAACTACGATTCCCGGCCGTCACAAAGAAGTGGCTACCAGTGAAAGTGAGAAGGGACTGAATCATCGTATTTATTATGTAACGACGAAGGATTTTCGTACTTTCTCAAAGACGAAGATGTTCTTCAATCCAGATTTCAGTGTGATTGATGCCGCTATTGTGAAAGACCCGAAGCGGGAAGACTTGATAATGGTAGTCAAGAATGAAAATTCCAATCCGCCGGAAAAGAATTTGCGTGTGACGCGTACAAAGAAGATAGAAAAAGGATTCCCGACCAAAGTATCGGCACCTATTACAGGAAAATATTGGGCGGAAGGTCCGGCTCCTCTTTTTGTAGGTGATACGCTTTATGTCTATTTTGATAAATACCGTGACCATCGTTATGGAGCTGTTCGTTCTTTGGACTATGGTGAAACATGGGAAGATGTGTCCGATCAGGTCTTTTTTCCGAGGGGGATTCGTCATGGAACGGCGTTTGCGGTGGATGCCTCCATTGTGGAGTCACTGATTGCCGACCGGAACTATAATCCGCTTATTCCCGATAATCTGGCGGATCCGTCTGTCTCCAAATTTGGTGATACCTATTATCTTTATGGCACTACCGATCTGGATTACGGACTTGGACGTGCCGGAACTCCTGTCGTATGGAAATCGAAAGATTTTGTGAACTGGAGTTTCGAAGGTTCCCATATCAGTGGATTCGACTGGTCGAAAGGATATGACTACACGAATGATAAAGGTGAAAAGAAAAAGGGCTATTTCCGGTATTGGGCGCCTGGAAAAGTGATTGAGCAGGACGGCAAGTTTTATTTATACGTTACGTTTGTGAAACCGGATGACAAGATGGGAACTTATGTACTTGTAGCTGATCGCCCGGATGGTCCTTTCCATTTTACTGCGGGACAGGGGCTTTTGCCTCCCGGAGAAGAAGGAACAGATAGCCCGGCTGTCGTTGATGATATTGACGGAGAACCTTTTATTAATGACGATGGTTCAGGATATATCTTCTGGCGTCGCCGGAATGCGGGACGGCTTTCTGCGGACAGGCTTCATCTGGATGGTGAGCCGGTAACTCTGGCAACAGCCCGCCAGGGATATTCCGAAGGTCCGGTGATGTTTAAGCGTAAAGGTATCTATTACTATATTTATACGTTGAGTGGTCATCAGAATTATGTCAATGCTTATATGATGAGTCGCGAGTCTCCTTTGACGGGTTTTGTAAAGCCGGAGGGGAACGACATTTTTTTATTCTCTTCTCCTGAAAATCAAGTGTGGGGACCGGGACATGGCAACGTGTTTTATGACGAGGGAACGGATGAATATATTTTTCTCTATCTGGAATACGGAGATGGCGGAACTACCCGTCAAGTGTATGCTAACCGGATGGAATTTAATGACGATGGAACGATAAAGACATTAATCCCCGATATGCGTGGTGTAGGTTATCTGGCTGCTTCCCAAGAGACCCGGCCGAATCTGGCATTACAGTCGCATTTTTATGCTTCCAGTGAGAAATCTCCCCGTACTTCCGTGGTCAATATCGAAACGCAACCCAATCAACCGTTGCCGGAAAAAGGTTCGGTGAAGAGCTATACCCGCACGCATACTTATCAGGCTACCCATGTAGCTGACGAATCGAATGGAACCCGTTGGATGGCGGCTGATACGGATAGCAGTCCGTTTATTACAGTCGATTTAAAGGAAATCCGTAAGGTCGGGGAGTGCCAGCTCTATTTTACCCGTCCTACTGAAGGACATACCTGGCGATTGGAGAAGTCTATCGACGGAAAATATTGGCAGACATGTGCCGAACAAGGCAAAGTGCAAGTATGCTCTCCACACATTACTAGGAAAATAGGAGAGACACGTTATCTCCGTCTTCATATTCACAGGGGAGATGCCGGTTTGTGGGAATGGAAAATATATGAATAACGTTTTATAACGCTAATAATCAATCGAATTTATGAAGTATATGGTAAAAAGTAAAATTCTGGCTACTTTCTGTGCCGGTCTATTAACCGTTTCTACCGGAATACAGGCAGCAGAGAGACTGGCAACCGGAACTCAACAGAAGCAAGCTCAAAAGACTGTAATTGAAACTTCTCCCTGGTTTGATGATAAAGACCTGACTTTGACGGGTGTCTATTATTATCCCGAACACTGGGATGAGAGCCAGTGGGAACGTGACTTCAAGAAAATGCATGAACTGGGATTTGAATTTACCCATTTTGCCGAGTTTGCCTGGGCGCAACTGGAACCGGAAGAGGGGCGCTATGATTTTGCATGGCTGGACAGGGCTGTAGCTTTGGCAGCCAAGTATGATTTGAAAGTTATCATGTGTACTTCTACTGCCACTCCTCCTGTATGGATGAGCCGGAAATATCCCGAAATTCTATTGAAGAATGAGGATGGAACGATACTTGACCACGGTGCTCGCCAGCATGCTTCATTTGCTTCGCCTCTTTACAGGGAATTATCATACAAGATGATTGAAAAACTGGCGCAACATTATGGCAATGACTCCCGTATTATCGGATGGCAACTCGACAACGAACCTGCTGTACAGTTTGATTATGATCTGAAAGCGGAGCTTGCTTTCCGTGATTTTCTCCGTGCCAAATACAATAATGACATTCAACTTTTAAATAATGCATGGGGCACTGCTTTCTGGAGTGAGGTTTATTCGTCTTTTGATGAAATAACGCTTCCCAAGCGCGTACAGATGTTTATGAATCATCATCAAATTTTGGATTACCGCCGTTTTGCTGCATCACAAACCAATGATTTCCTGAACGAACAATGTCTGTTGATAAAGAAATATGCAAAGAACCAATGGGTGACTACGAATTATATACCGAATTATGATGAAGGTCACATCGGTGGTAGCCCCTCGCTTGATTTTCAAAGTTATACCCGTTATATGGTATATGGTGATAATGAGGGGATTGGTCGTCGAGGCTACCGGGTAGGTAATCCGTTGCGGATAGCTTGGGCAAATGACTTTTTCCGTCCGATACAGGGAACTTATGGTGTGATGGAATTACAGCCGGGACAGGTGAACTGGGGCAGTATCAATCCCCAACCTCTTCCGGGCGCAGTTCGTCTGTGGATGTGGAGTGTGTTTGCCGGTGGAAGTGATTTTATCTGCACCTATCGTTATCGCCAGCCTCTTTACGGCACGGAACAATATCATTACGGAATTGTCGGCACGGACGGAGTGACTATAACTCCCGGTGGAAGAGAATATGAGACATTTATAAAGGAGATTCGTGAACTTCGTAAACATAGCTCTTCCCGTGAAACCAAACCTGCCGATTACCTTGCCCGTCGTACAGCTATTCTTTTTAACCATGAAAACTCCTGGAGCATTGAGCGACAGAAACAGAACCGGACATGGGATACTTTTGCACACATCGAAAAGTACTATCGTACCCTAAAATCATTCGGAGCTCCTGTCGATTTTATTTCCGAAGCAAAGAACTTGTCCGATTATCCGGTCGTTATTGCACCGACTTATCAATTAGCTGATAAAGAACTGGTAGACAAATGGATCACTTATGTAAAGAACGGCGGAAACCTCATTCTGACTTGTCGTACGGCACAGAAAGACCGTTATGGTCGTCTTCCGGAAGCTCCCTTTGGTTCTATGATTACTCCGCTGACCGGAAATGAAATAAACTTTTATGATTTGCTGCTTCCCGAAAATCCCGGTACTGTTGTTATGGACGGAAAAGAGTATATTTGGAATACATGGGGAGAGATTCTGAATCCTCCGGCAGATGCTCAAGTATGGGCTACTTATAAAAACGAATTCTATGAAGGAAGTCCGGCTGTGACTTTCCGCAAACTGGGGAAAGGTACGATTACCTATGTAGGAGTGGACAGCCACAATGGAGCATTGGAAAAAGATATATTGAAAAAGCTATATGCACAGCTGAATATCCCGGTAATGGATTTGCCTTATGGCGTGACAATGGAATACCGGAATGGGTTAGGAATTGTATTAAACTATTCAGATCAGCCTTATACCTTCAACTTATCGAAGGGAGCCAAAGCATTGATCGGGACTACAGAGATTCCTACAGCGGGTGTATTGGTGTTTTCAGTGAAATAAGTGTTGAAAAGAATTATGTTACAATTAAATTATTTATTATGAGACTGTTGAACTATTGTTTTTTGTTTGGAGGAATATTAATTGCTTCTTGTGTTGGTAATTCGAGTAATAAATCTCAAAATGATAAGAAAATAAATCCGGCGGATACTATTTATTTAGGAGATTTACGTGAAAAATTTGAAGGAGATTCTGTCTTTTTTGCAAAAGTGGCACCGGATCTGATATTGACAGATTATCAATATTTCTGGGCGGCAACAGAGTCAGATGCCATAGCCAATGGGTTAACAAAAGATTATTATAAGAAAGTAAAACAAGAAATTACTGCCACAAATGAAGCAATAAAGAAGGGAGTAATGAAAGGCGCTAATGTGAAACGAATTCCCGATTTTCAGAGTGTGAAATAGCTAAGAATGTTTTATCTTGGTATGTTGGATAATAGAGTAATGATATGATTAAAAGATATTTTCTAAGTTTAATAACTTGTACTTGTTTTTATTTGTTAGCCGCTTCTTTTACTTCGAAAAATGGCAACTATGAAGTGCTTAAAGTAACCGCTCCTTTTCCGATGCAACCTATTAAAGTGTTTATCTATCCTGATAAGGACTTTATAATTACAGACTTCGGTGCCGTCAATGGAGGAAGAGTAGATAATACAAAAGCAATTACTAGTGCTATTGAAGCGTGTAATCAATCCGGTGGCGGACGTGTTGTTGTTCCGGCAGGTACATGGCTGACCGGTCCCATTCATTTTAAAAGTAATGTGAATCTTTATTTGGAGGAGAATGCTGTTTTGAATTTTACGGATAATCCTTCTGATTATCTTCCGGCAGTGATGACTTCATGGGAAGGCTTGGAATGTTATAATTATTCGCCATTACTCTATGCTTTTGAATGTGAGAACGTGGCGATTACAGGTAAAGGGACTCTTCAGCCGAAGATGGATACCTGGAAAGTATGGTTCAAACGTCCTCAGCCTCATTTGGAAGCATTGAAGGAGTTGTATACAAAAGCTTCGACTAATATCCCTGTGATCGAACGTCAGATGGCAATAGGGGAGAACCATCTTCGTCCGCATTTGATTCATTTCAATCGTTGCAAGAATGTTTTATTGGATGGGTTTAAGATTCGTGAAAGTCCGTTTTGGACCATTCATCTCTATATGTGTGACGGGGGATTAGTGCGTAATCTCGATGTAAAAGCACACGGACATAATAATGACGGTATTGATTTTGAAATGAGCCGTAACTTTTTAGTGGAAGATTGCTCTTTCGATCAGGGGGATGATGCAGTAGTGATTAAAGCCGGACGTAATCAGGATGCTTGGCGGTTGAATACTCCTTGTGAAAACATCGTTATCCGTAATTGTCAGATTCTAAAAGGACATACTTTACTTGGTATCGGAAGCGAAATATCGGGAGGAATACGGAATATTTATATGCATGACTGTACTGCTCCGAATTCTGTGATGCGCCTTTTCTTTGTGAAAACCAATCATCGCAGAGGTGGATTTATAGAGAATGTTTATATGAAGAATGTAAAGGCAGGAACGGCTCAACGTGTACTCGAAATAGATACCGAAGTGTTATACCAATGGAAAGATCTGGTACCTACTTATGAAGAACGAATTACTCGTATTGATGGTATTTATATGGATAAGGTGACTTGTGAATCGGCAGATGCTATTTACGAACTGAAAGGTAACTCCAAACTTCCGGCTAAGAATGTAATGATTAGGGATGTAAAAGTAGGAGAGGTAAAGGAGTTCGTGAAGAAAGTGAATAATGTAGAGAATGTAGTGGAAAAGAATGTGACTTATGATAGGAAAGGGAAATGACCCTTTCCTGAAAGTAGTAGAAAATTTCATGCTATAATTTTAGTATAATGTAGTATCTTAGCAGCAAAATTGAAAACTTTATGCTAAGATGAAGAAATCCTTTTATTTATTACTGCTAATCACTCTATATAGCAGTATCAGCTTTGCTCAAAGCCTGAAATCTATATCTATTTTAGGCGATTCGTATTCAACATTTGAAGGATACCTGCAACCCGATACCAATAGCATTTGGTATTATGTTTCTCCGCGACAGCAAACGGATGTAACTTCCGTAAAGCAGACCTGGTGGCATAAATTCATCAAAGAGAATAACTACCGCCTTTGTGTCAACAACTCTTTTTCCGGTGCAACGATTTGTAATACCGGTTATAATCAGGCTGATTATTCGGATCGTTCTTTTATTACCCGTATGGATAAGCTGGGATGTCCGGATATCATCTTTATTTTCGGTGCAACGAATGATTGTTGGGCCGGCTCACCGCTTGGGGATTACAAGTATGAAGGGTGGACCAAGGAAGATTTATATACATTCCGTCCGGCTATGGCATATCTGCTTGACCACATGATTGATCGTTATCCTAATGTTGAAATCTACTTTCTGCTGAACTCTGGTTTAAAGGAAGAGTTTAATGAATCAGTCAGAGCTATCTGCAATCACTATAACATTGATTGTATTGAACTGCATGATATTGACAAAAAGAGCGGTCATCCTTCGATAAAGGGGATGGAGCAGATTAGTGAACAGATTAAGATGTTTATGAGGAAGACGAAGTGAAAAACAACGGAAATATAAGAAATAATATTGCCACTTGCTACTCTTTGATTAGGAATACTATTTCAAAGAGTGCCAAGTGGCAATAAGTTTAGTTGTTTATCTTAATATCCCGGATTCTGCATTGCTTTCTTTTCTTCATTGCTTAGTGCAGAACCATTTGAATTGGTGATACCGTCCAAGAAGGCTTGGGGGATCGGACGATAGTAATGTTTCTCCGATTTGAATTCGCCAAGACCTCTGCTGGCACCGTCGTTGAATTTATGCCAGCGGGCGTCTAACGTCTTGGTACGTGCCAGATCTTCCCAGCGTTGCAATTCGCCACAAAGCTCACGGGTACGTTCATTTAATAGGAAGCACATCATTTTGTCAGCATTGGATGTACATCCCAGTTCGTTGTAGATAGGAGTGTCGACTGTAGAGTTATAAACGTCTGCCACACTATTTAATTTCATCGTAGTTTTGGTAGAAGCAGTAGTCTCCTGTTCGATATTGTTTGACTCATAATAGGTGTTTTCTTCCCAGTAAATAGCACCTTCGGAGGAGTGACCGCCTCCTTTCCCGGAACAATAAGGATTATTCTTATAAGCTTGTCCACCATCTACGTTCTTACTACGGTCTTCACCAGTTTTATAACCGGCACGTTCACGTAGTTTGTTCATCCATTCGACAGCTTTGTCATAATTGGCTTCACCTTTACGAATATATGCTTCGGCAACCATTAGTACATCATCTGCCGAACGGGCGATGATAGCATCGCGAGTACCGAATTGAGATGCGATGGAAACACGATAACCATCACGGAATTTAGATAAAGCTACTGAACGCTTGTGAGGTATGATATCGTAATAATTACCTGTTTTCTCATTTATATTCCAGCTGTGTTCCTGTCCTTTGAAATAGCGTACATATGTATACGTGTTACACATTTTTCCATCTTTCAAAACAGTATATGCCGGAGCGTTGGGATATTTCTCATAGCGATTGTCTCCCGGGTCATTCACGATGTATTTCATACCGAGTTCACCTCCACTGAAACGTTTGTCACCTTCTTTTACACCTGCCGGAGCGTATGGCATATCTTCTGCTGTCCAGGTGGGAGTACTTTTGGTTTCGTTGGCTCCATAACAGGTAATGAATGATTTCCAGAAACGAGAGTCATTGACACGGTCAAATACCTGCATGGTATACTCTGTAGCACTTACGTATGAGAATTCACGTCCTCCGGAGATGTCACGTTTACATCCACCTATATCATTACCTTGGTATACGACCGGATAATAAAGATGCATCTGATTTCCATAACGTCCCCATGTTGATTCATCATTAGAGAATTGAGCTGCCAGAATCACTTCACTTACTTTATCATTGGCTCCGTTCGGCTGTTCATAGTCCCAAAGTTCTACATAATCATTACACAATGGATGTGCGTCTACAACTTCCGAACCATATTGAATAACAGCATCGAGGTCGGATGCTACATAATTACTATTCCAATCGCTGTACAATTCGGAGGCACGGAATAAATGTGCTTTTGCAAGGAAATGGGCAGCAGCATATTTGTTAATTCGTCCGATTGATTCACCTTTATCCGGAAGTAGTCTGTAGGCTTCTCCAAAATCAGCTATAACCTGTGTGTATATTTCTTCAGCAGAATTCCGTGTGAAGTACGTTTCCGCGCTTGTAGACGGAACTAATTTCAACGGCACACCACCAAATTGCTTCACTAATTCAAAATAAGCATAGGCTCTTAGAAAGTGTGCTTCTCCCAAGCGTGTGTTATATGTGGGTGAACTTTGGTTATAATATTGAGGTATGTTTTGGATCAATATGTTTGCGGGTTCAACCAGTCCGTAGTAATTGTCCCAGATAGGTTGGTTGGCGGCATTTTCAGATGAATTTAAATCTTGACTATAGTGATTCCATGCTGGAATAACATTATTAGTATCAGTAAATTCATCTACTCCCATGTTGTAGCACTGAATCCCCCATATATAGTTGAATTTGAATTTCAGTTTCTGATAGGCTCCAGTCACTAATTCATCAAGACCTTCTTGTGTCTTAAAGCGGTCGGTACTATATTGAGTTGTTAAATTCTCATCAAGGAAAGATTCACTGCACGAAGTGATCGGGCTTCCTGTTACGCTGGCCATTAAAGCAGCAAATAATATTCTATTTAATTTCATAATGTCTTTACTTTAATTTGTTTATTAGAATCCGATGTTGACACCTATTACAAAACTCTTCAAAGTGGTAGGTGAACCAAATGTCTTGGCATTATTGTCATAGTTTACCAAGTCTGTATCCAAAAAGTCACATGCCTTATAGATATTGAATGGATTCATGGCTTGAACATACAACTTCAGATTACTGATACCCAAGTTCTTTAATTGTTGTGGGGTAAAGTTATAACCCAATGAGATATTACGAACTTTGATGTACGAACCATCCTGATAGTTCATTGCGCTGTTAAAGGCATCGGCTCCTTCACCGTTAGAACCGGGTGAATAGTATTTTGCATTCTCATTGGTACCGGCTACCCAATAGTCTATTTTACGTTGCATATAGCGACCGTCAAGAGTAACAGCTCCCTGTGGAACAGTAAATCCCCAACGTGATAAAATAAAGAAGGATAGCTCAAAATTCTTATAGCTGAAAGTGTTACTCCATCCACCTGTCCAGCGTGGACGTGTATGCCCTACAATTTTCTTATCGTCATTGGCATCTATTGTATCGTCATTATTTAAATCTTTCACTTTGATTTGTCCCGGTTTACGTCCGTATTTGGCAGCTTCTTCAGCTTCTTCTGTTTTCCAGATGCCATCATATACCCAGTCGTAATAAACACCGATTTCCTCACCGACAAACCATTTGTTGTTCACATCTTCTGTTCTACCATTAGACAATTCGTCGATTCGGTTTCTATCCATTGACCATGTTAAAGTAGTGCTCCAAGAAAAATCTTTTGTTTGTATAGGTATTGCATTTACTTGTAGGTCAATTCCATATCCGGATGTTTTACCCACATTGGCATAAGTAGAAACATAGCCCGTTAGTGAAGGAATTGACATTTCTAGTAACAAATCATCAGTTTTCGTTTTGTATGCATCGATACTACCAGTAAGTCGGTTATTAAAGAAACCATAGTCAACACCGACATTGTATTGTGTAGTTCTTTCCCAGCCTAGAGTTGGATTAGCCATTTTAGCGGGTTCCTTCTGTGAAGGATCTGAAGGTACATAGCCCAAAGATGACTCATTCTGTCCCCAGTTATAATATAAGCCTGTGATAGCGCCTTTAGTTGCATATGCTTTGATTGCCGCATTACCTGTAACACCCATACCTATACGAAGTTTCAACTGATTCAACCAACTGATGTCTTTCAGGAAATCTTCCTGATCCATTCTCCATGCGATAGCAGCAGAAGGGAAACTTGCCCATTTGTGCCCTTCGGCTAATTGAGAGGCGCCGTCCCAACGCATAGATGCTGTCAATAAGTACTTATCTTTATAACCATAGTTTAGACGAATCATATAAGATGCCATTTGAGTCTCGGTCAGACCTGTGCCAAAAGAGTTTAGTGTACCGGCAGATCCTATATTATACCAGAGCTCATCTGATGAGGCTACATTAGTAGCTCTCATATCTCCCATCTCGTAATGGTAGGCAGAAGCGGATTGCATCAATGTCATGCCTAAATTATGTTGACCCAGGGCTTTGTTATAATAGATCAGGTTATCCAATGTCCATGCACGTTTTTGTTCGTTCTTGTATTGTGCGCCATTGTTACCATCTCCATTAATACCATCTGCTGCATTAGCGACTCCTAAAGTGTAGAATTGGAATTCAGGACCAAACTGAAGACGATAAGATAAGCCTTCCAGTGGTTTCCAGATTTTACCGAAATCAATTTGCGAATACAAACTGGCAGAAGCACGGAAAGTGCGGCGTTGGTTGGTGTTGTAGTCTAATTCACGAATAGGGTTGATGATATTTACATCCCCACTCGGATAACGGACATATTCACCGTTTTCGTCATAAGGTACTGTCCACGGAATCATACTTCTTAATGCGCTATAGAAATCACCCGAACCGGTTACAGACTTAGAGAAACTATATCCATAGTCTTGAGTGGAATAAGATGCATTAATTGAAGATCCCATTTTGAACCAATTGACAGGAGTCACATCAAATGAGGTTTTTAACGTATAACGTTCATATGCTTGCCCTGGTTGTGTACCTTTCTGATCCAAATAACCGAATGAGGCATAGCCTTGGAATTTGTCAGACCCTCCGGATGCACTTAAGGTATGTTCGTGAGTGATCCCCGTCTGTTTACCGTGCGAAGCCCAGTCATATGATCCTACTAAAGATGGATCGTAGACTCCATTTACCCATGCTTTTTCGATGTTTTTCCATGAAGCAGTTACGCTACCAAATGCAGCTTTATCGGCTTCATAAGTTGGAGTGGCAGAAGCATAAGAACCTGCATTGTATTTGGCTAAGCGGGCATAATCCAACCATTCGGCGGCAGACATCATTTCTGTAACATCGTGTAGCGTTTCAAAAGTGACAGTACCGGAATAGTTTAGGGTCACTTTACCTTCTTTTCCTTTTTTGGTAGTTACAAGAATCACACCGTTGGCACCACGTGAGCCATAAATAGCTGTGGCTGAAGCATCTTTTAAAATGTCAATAGCTTCAATGTCGGAAGGATTGATATTTTCAATGCCTCCATTTTGAATTACCATACCGTCTACCACATACAGTGGACCCTGTTCCGCATTAATAGAGCGTTGTCCACGAATATTAATGTTGCCCACCTCTCCGGGACGCTGACTGGATGTAATATCTACACCGGCTGTTTTACCTTGCATCCCTTCTAGTGCATTTCTTACAGGCATTGCTTTCAGTTCTTTTTCACCTACGCGAGCCATAGCACCGGTTACGTCACTTTTTTTCTGTACTCCATAGCCTACAACTACTACTTCGTCTAAGGTCTCGGTATCTTCTTGAAGAGTAATTTTAAAGTTGGTATTTCCTGCTACGGATACTTCTTGTTTTTTATATCCTATATAAGTGATAGTGATTGTACCTTTGGTTGGTACATTGGAAAGAGAAAACTTGCCATTTAAATCAGTAATTGTACCATTAGTAGTACCATTAACCAACACACTGGCACCAATAACCGGTTCTCCGGTAAAATCTGTAACTGTGCCCGAAATTGTCTTATTCTGGGCATAAGATTCTACTATTAAAAAGGAGAACAAAGTGAGAAGAAATAGCCGTCGGATAGTATCCTTATAGGCATACAGGTGATTACCTTTTTGGTTGCTTTTCATACTTTAATTATTAAGTTATAAATATTGGTTTATAGATCCTTTATTGTTGATTTATCTTTTTATCCTCTAATGAAGACTCTTTGTTTCTTTTTATATGGATATTCCTGTAACGTAGTACTTTATAGAGGTTTAGTAGTATAATATATTGTATGATGTTAATATATTTACATAGCGTATTTATTATAGAGTTAAACAAAAGTTAGATTCTCTTTTTAAACATAACTACCTGCGCATCAAACGACTACATACAGCTAGCAATCAATTGAGGATAAGATTTGAACAAATAGTACCATTAATATCTTTTTTACCTATTATGAGTTATCCGGTATGCGAATCTTTCTTCGTTCCACTATAGTTATCTTTGCGTTTGACTATAGTTATCCGCAAGGGCAACTATAGTGTACTTTGCGGATAACTATAGTGGAACGAAAAAAGGATAGCGATCGGAATGAAATCGATTAGCAAAAGAAGGAACTAAAAATAGCAGTGAAAAACTATCTATACTATAGCAATTGGTCAAGTACGGCACGGAACACCTTATCGGCATGTTCTTGCATAATCTTAATATAATTAAAGATAGGACGGTTATTTTTCATACTGTGTCCGATACAGTATTCTATTTTTTCAATTTGAATGCCTAAATCATATCCGTGTTGTGCAAATGTCTTTCGGGCGGAATAGTAAGTAACCTTTTTCTTTACCCCCGAAAGTTCTGTTACCTTATTTATATGTCGGAAGACTAAACTATATATTTGTTTATAAGATGAATATTTACCAAACTGCAAATGCCCATTTCTCGACATATATTTATCTATGAGCACTTTTGCTTCAGGCTGCAAAGTAAATACAATTTCATTTTCTCCCTTCTTGCTATTACGTGTTTTGTGACGCACATAACGCATATCGTTCTTATTTTTAAAATCATATACTAATAAATCTCTCAGGTTGATACCGCCTAAATAATAGGTAAGCATAAAAATATCTCTCACCATGGATAAAGAAAGCTTTAAAAGCCGGACATCACGTATTCTCTTCAGTTCATCTATTGACAAATCAAGTTCCCGCACATTACTTGCCGGCATCTTAAAGAGGACAAAAGGATGAATGGAGTAAGATACATAATTCATCTTACCGGCATAATTTAATATCACCTTTATCAAAGTCAGATATATTCTGATAGTTGTATCTGCCAGATTCTCCTCGTGAAGAACTTTGGCAAATTCTTGGATATGTATAGGTGTCAATTGAATTAAAGGAAAATCCCCTTTCATATATTTGACTAATCTTTCGGAAGCTATCTTATAAAGTTTATAAGATTTCTCCCGCTCTTCTCCTTTCATGAAATTCATGTATTCTTTTGCAACAGCTTGAAAGGTTATACCTTTTTTCTTTTGTTCATAAGTAATTATACGTATAAGCTCGGTACATGAAATTGCTGGTAAATAGCTGATCGATGTAATAATTTCTTCATACTCATTGATTAGTTTCCGAAGACAAGCATTCATATTCGCTGCATTCTCATGCCTTACTACTCGACCATTTTTTAGTTGACTGGCAGAATCCAAAGTAAATTGGGTAGATATATATCAGGTTTGAGAATGATGTGCTACGGCTATCCTTATTCGATGTCTGCCATTTGATAATTTTTTAGTTGGAACAACTACAATTGAAAAATTCGCCATATCATTTTTAGGTTTATAAATTACTATTTTCCATACAATAAAATAGAAACAAAAAGGTTCATAGTCCTTAGGAACTAATCGAAAATCGCTCCCACAGCATGGAATATCGTGTAAAAGACGGTATTTTCCATGCATTTGTACGATTCTGCATTGCTATATCTTGATTAAGTCGTTATGTTTGCAACACTTTTTCACAGGTAGAGTGTGAAAAGTTATGTTTAAAAAGAGAATCTAACTTTTGTTTAACTTAACAGATATAACTAATGAATATGGAAAACAACAAAAAAAAGGCTTCATTTATTTCAATTGCTGGTTGGAAAAGAATGCAGCCATTGTCTTTTTTACTTTACGACGATTTTACTAATCAACAAAAATATGTTTAACTTTAAAAAACATGGTATGAAAAAAAACTATGTCACAACTGCTGTTGCCTTACTACTTTTAGCAGGATGTAGCAACGATATTAAAGAAACTGATATTCAGTTTACCGGTGATACGGGAGCGAAAGTTTCTTTTAGTGCAGTAATAAACAATCATGAGGCTAGCAATCTTGTTACAAGAGCTACGGAAACAAACTGGGAGGCAGAAGACTCGGTAGGAATCACTTGTGGTACGGAACAAGTGAATATTCATTACAAATACAAGGGCAATGGTCTTTTTGCAGCAAAAGGAGGAAATGCAGAAGAAATTTGGGTATTAGGTTCCGGAGAGTATGATGTAGTGGCATACGCTCCATTTTCTGGTACATCAGGTGAAGAACAACCTGCATTAGAAGTGACTACAGCTAGTGAAAATCAAGCTACAGCAGAAGAACGTGCGAAGATAGATTTTCTTTTTGCCAAAGGGAAGGCTACATCACAAACCCCGAACGTGACATTAGCATTCAATCATGTGATGAGTCGTATTAGATTGGAGTTTCAAGCTGGCGAAGGTGTGGACTTGGCAGATATAACTTGTTATCTTATTGGGCTTAAGAATAATGGTACATTTAATCCTAAAACAGGGGAGACAACAGTCAGTGAAGACCCTGTTACGGATAAAGATGATATTTATTGGGATAAAATAGGAGAGCAGGATAATTATACAGTACAAGCTATTTTACTGCCACAGAAGGTGCAAGGCAAAGTAACTATCCAAGCTAGAATGAACGGTTATCTTTATGAAGCCGAGTTTGCTAACTTGACAGAATTGAAATCAGGATTTTCTTATAATTACATCATCAAGACAAATAAATACGAGGACAATAATTATGTGTTGACAATTACAGAACAAACGCAAATAATAGGATGGGAGGATGAAAACCACGACCCTATAACATCCGACCCGAGTATAGCTGAAACTGGAACAGAGATAACTAATCCTAGTTGGAATATTACAGAAGAAACCGTAACTCCACAGCCTGTTGTGAAGTGATCTGTTTACCAATCTAATATAGATAAAAATGCTAAAAATATAAACATGAGATTTATGAAAATATATAATTGCATATCAATGCTTTTTCTGGCTGGCGCAGCCATAGTTGCGTCTTGCTCGCAAAATGAAGAACTCACCGGAGAAACACCGGATTCTTTGCAGGGATTTCAGATTAGTGTGTCTGATGAAGGATTTATGGACGAAAGTGGTAAGACACGTGCTACAGAGAATGGATATACTACCCGATTTTCTAACGGAGATGCTATCGGTATATTTGCGGTAAGAGGAGAAACGGTGGTAGAGGATATCAAGAATCGGAAATTCACACTGACAGATGGCTATTGGGAATTGACTGATGGAGGGGATCCTATTGAATACAAAGGTTCACAATTTCAGCGGATGACTTTTTATGCATACTATCCGTATAATGCGAATGTGACTTTTGATCCGACGAAGGTGGATCCTTTTGAAACATACGTCAACAATTGGAAAATAGGCAGTGAACAAAATGAAGGAAATTATACACAATATGATTTGATGACGAGTACGGGTAGTGTTCAGGGGGATCGTTTGAAAGGACAGATCGCTTTTACTATGCAACATCGGATGGCTCTTGCGGTAGTGAAGATGCCTAATTTGACCTATAGCTTTACAAATGGCGGTATAGATGATTATTTGTTACCATTAACAGCCGGTTCGTTTACAGTGAACAATACTCAAGCAACTCCTTATTATCAGGAAAGTACGGATACATACCGTTTCTTGGTTAATCCGAAGAAGGAATTCTCAATTAAGGGTACTTATTCTGGAGTAAGTGAGATGGAATATGAAGCTAAAGGTACGCTGGAAGGAGGAACGGCGAAAATGTATACCATCGAAGATAAAAGTAAAATCAACCATACTTTGCAGGTAGGAGACTATTTTTGTGCAGATGGAAAAATAGTTTCAGTAGATGCGGAAACGGTGCCGGAGAATGTGATTGGTATTGTATGTTATGTAGGAAATTCACAACCCAGTGTAACACATACTGAACTCTATTCAGCAGAAGTTGATGCTTTGCGTCGCGATTTCCCTGCATGTACGCACGGTATAGTGCTATCTATTAAGAATTCTGTGGTAAAAGATAGTGAACAAAATGATGTTGCTTTGAAAATGTTCCATTCAAGTAAGTCCGGTTATTATTCAGACTGGTTTACTTCAGATGAGAATTGGGCAAACAAGTTTGTAGGTTGTAACACAGAGAAGGATGTTAACAAGAATGATGCTTCATTGGTTTTCCCAGCACTAATGGGATACAATAATACACAGTTACTTACTATGTGTTACGAAGGTATGGGTAGTCCTTCTACTTGCGACCATGCTTATGCGTATATCAAGGCTTATCGTGAAGCGGAAGCTATTCCGGCAAATGTGACTCCTTGGTATTTGCCCTCTATAATGTGCTGGGATACAGTCGCTAAGAATTTGAGTGTTATTAACCGTTGTCTCAAGAATGTAAATGGTGATGAGATGACCTCTGTCGAGTCAGGAACTAACAGTGGACACTATTGGAGTAGCACACAGCGTTCTCCAGCCAACCAATGGACACACGGTATGGCTGGTGGAAGATATCACATAATTTGTGAACGTGATTCGCGTGCCGGTTATTTCCGTATGATGCTTGCATTCTAAAATAATGACGGTATATAAAGTCCGTTAAAATTATACTTATATCATGAACATATACATATATGAATAAGAAAAACTTTATAAAGGGGACAACCTTACCTGTCGCTCTGTTTTTCACTATAGCAACTTTTGCACCTGCATGGGGATTGCAAACAGCTTCGGCAGCCATCGAAGTTGTACAGCAGCAAAGTACTATAAAAGGAACAGTAGTAGATAGCCAAGGCGAACCGATAATTGGAGCAAGTGTACTTGCGGAAGGAACATCTAATGGTACAATTACCGATATTGACGGTGTATTTAGAATAAATGTACGTCCCGGTGCGAAATTGAAAGTATCTTTTATAGGTTATACCGATAAAAAAGTAGTAGCGAAAAATGACATGAAAGTCATTCTGGTAGAGGATGTGACAGCACTTGAAGAGGTGGAAATCGTAGCTTATGGTACGCAGAAGAAAGTGACCATGACAGGAGCTATCGCTAGTGTGAAGGGAGAAGAATTGACCCGTGTATCTGTAGGTTCGGTTTCCAATGTATTAGGAGGGCAGATGACAGGTTTGACTACCGTACAATATTCCGGTGAGCCGGGAGCGGATGCCGCTGAAATTTTTATTCGTGGTAAAGCTACTTGGGAAAATTCTTCACCGTTAATTCAGGTAGACGGTGTGGATCGTGAAAGTATGAGTGATATCGACCCGAATGAAATTGAATCCATTTCTATCTTGAAAGATGCTTCGGCAACAGCCGTATTTGGTATTCGTGGAGCAAATGGGGTCATTTTGATTACAACTAAACGAGGAAAGGAAGGAAAGGCGAAAATTTCGTTTACTACTTCTGCTTCTGTATTGATGCCTACAAAAATGGTAGAACAGGCAAGTTCCTATGACTATGCCCGTTTTCATAATCAAATGATGTCCGGTGATGGCAAATCTGCCTTATTTAGTGATGGCGTGATTCAAAAATTTGCAGATGGTTCCGATCCTATTCGTTTCCCAAATATACAATGGGCTGACTATATTATGAAAAGCTCTACGCTTCAGAGCCAGCATAATCTGAACATCTCGGGAGGAACAGATAAAGTACGTTATTTCATCTCTGCAGGTGCTTATACGCAAGGAGGACTTTTTAGTGAGTTTGATCTTCCTTATAATTTAAGCTATCAGTACCGTCGGTTTAACTATCGTACAAACTTGGATATGGATGTCACTAAAACGACTACTTTGTCATTCAATATTAGTGGTAATGTGAATAATTCAGATCAACCGCGTACGAGTCAGGGATCTTCCGGATTGATTAAAAATATGTATTATGCTACTCCTTTCTCCAGTCCGGGAATCATAGATGGAAAATTGGTAAATTCGAGCGATGAGACTTATTCAGACGGACTGAAATTACCATTTACAGGAGGTACAGGTATGGGATATTATGGAAATGGGTTCAGCCAGACCAGCAACAATTCGCTGAATGTGGATGTGATTCTGGATCAAAAAATGGACTTCTTGACTAAAGGACTTTCTTTTAAAGTGAAGGGATCTTATAACAGCTCGTTTACAGTTAATAAAGTCGGTTCTGGTGGGTCTATTGCTACATACACTCCTGTATTGATGGATGACGGTAGTATTGCTTATCGTAAGTTTGGAGAGAATACAGATGTGAAGTATTCGTATACTACAGGCAAAGCACGTAATTGGTATATGGAAGCCAGCTTTAATTATAATCGTACTTTTGGTGATCATACGGTGACAGCCTTAGTTTTGTATAATCAACAGAAAGAGTATTATCCGAAATTATATTCGGACATTCCTCATGGATATGTCGGATTAGTCGGACGTGTCACTTATGATTGGAAGAGCCGCTATATGGCAGAGTTTAATGTGGGCTATAACGGTTCGGAAAACTTTGCGTCCGATTTGCGCTTTTCTTATTTCCCGGCTGGTTCTATAGGTTGGGTGATGAGTGAAGAGAAGTTTTTCCGTCCTTTGAAGTCGGTGGTTAGCTTCTTGAAATTACGTGCCAGTGTCGGTTTGGTAGGTAACGATAATATTGGAGGATCGCGGTTTATGTATATGGCTGATCCATATAATGTCGGTTTAGGTGACTTGGCAAATCGTGTAACGGCAAGTGGAGGAGCAACTAACGCCTGGGGATATGGATTCGGAACAGATAATGGTACTGTTAGTCTGGGTGCGCGTGAGGTAGCTAAGAATAACCCTGCTGTGACATGGGAAAAAGCTCTGAAACGGAACTATGGTGTTGATATTAACTTCCTTGATGACCGTCTGAAAACAACCTTTGAATATTATAAAGAACGTCGTAATGACATCCTTTTGCGTGACGGTACAGCTCCGGGAATGTTAGGGTTCATTACTCCCTATTCAAATTTAGGAAGTGTAGACAGTTGGGGCTGGGAACTTTCTTTAAAATGGAACGATAAGATTGGCGATAATTTCCGTTATTGGGCGGGTATTAACCTTTCTTATAATCAGAATGAGATTCTTGAAAAGAAGGAAGCCCCGCAGAATAATTTATATCAATATCAGAAGGGACACCGTATCGGTTCGCGTAGTCAATACGTTTTCTGGCGCTTCTATGATGAGGATACACCTGCGTTATATGAGCAGATATTTAATCGTCCGTTCCCCACTCACGAGAGCATTCTTCAAAATGGAGATGCAGTATATGTTGACTTGAATGGTGACCGTAAGATTGATGCAAATGATGCAAGTTATGACTATGGCTTTACAGACGATCCTGAATATATGCTAGGTATTAATTTAGGATTCAGTTGGAAGAATCTGGAAATAAGTACTCAATGGACAGGGGCCTGGAATGTAAGTCGTATGATTTCGGATGTATTTCGTCAACCGTTTTATTCATCTTCCAATAGCGAGCAGGGAGGATTGTTGGCATACCATCTGGATCATACATGGACACCGGAAAATCCGTCACAATCTTCGGAGTATCCGAGAGCTACCATTGATAATGCAAAGAATAATTATGCTACTTCCACTTTATATGAGAAAGATGCCAAATACTTGCGTTTGAAAACTCTTCAGGTGGCATACAATTTTCACTTCCCATTAATGAAGAAACTTGGACTGAATACATGTCAGTTGGCTTTTGCAGGATATAATTTGTGGACGATTACACCTTATTTGTGGGGTGATCCGGAGGCAAGAGCTACTAATGCACCTTCTTATCCATTGTCCAAGACTTATACGTTGAGCTTGAAATTAGGATTCTAAAATAGATAAAGGAAAGATACAATGAAATTACAAAATAAATGGTTCATCGGTGCGATGTTGGGAGCGGCGGTTTGTTTGGTTTCCACTTCATGTGTGGACGAAATTAAATTCGGAAACTCTTTTTTGGATAAGGCACCGGGCGGAAATGCTACTATTGACACAGTGTTCAATAGTGCGGAATATACGCGCCAATTTTTGAATACCTGTTACAGTAGACAGTATTACGGATTACCTTATAATACGGACAGTAACGGTAATATTCCTGATTCTTCCAGTCCTTATTTAGGAAAGAAGGATGCGCTAACAGACTGCTGGTCACTTTATTTTAGTGACGCAACTGTATATCAGCAGTATTATTTGGGTTCTCTCAATGCCAACTATGGCACGCGTGGTAATATTTTCCCATATACACGGGAAATGGTATGGGAAGTAGTGCGCTGGTGCTGGTTGTTAATGGAAAATATAGATAGAGTGCCGGGCATGGATAGCACTGAAAAAACTCAGTTGGTGGCAGAAGCTAAATGCCTGATTGCGGCACGCTATTTTGATATGTTCCGTCATTATGGAGGTCTTCCATTGTTATATGCTTCATTCACCGGTACGGAGTCAGGTTATGAAATCCCCCGTGCTACGGTAGAGGAGACTGTTAACTACATGATAAAGATGTTGGATGATGCTATCAATTCCGGTGGATTGGTGTGGGCTTATGCTGATGCCGATCTTGCCAGCAAGGCCGGACACTGGACAAAGGCCGGTGCGATGGCATTGAAATGCAAAATCTGGCAATTTGCCGCTTCTCCGTTGTTTAACGATGTCAACGGATATGCAGGAGGAAACTCAGAGGCTGAACAGCAGCATCTGGTATGGTACGGCGGCTACCATGCGGAACTTTGGGATAACTGTTTGAAGGCTTGTGAAGCATTCTTTAAAGAGCTGGAGAGTCAAGGCGGGTATAGCCTGAATAAGGCTTCGGAAGAAACACCGGAACAGTATCGGCAGGCATATCGTATGGGATATATTCGTCAGAACAGCAAGGAGGTCTTGCATTCTGTCCGCACGAATATGTCGGACGCTTTCAACTCAAGTTCTTATATGTGGCATTCCTGGGCTGTTCCGTCACTTTGTCGTACCGAATATCCGCCTACACAGGAATATGTGGAGATGTTCCCATGGGCCGACGGTACTCCGTTTGACTGGAAAAAGGCGGAAACAGAAGGTAAGTTGGATGCAATGTTCCTGACCGGAACATTCAAAAATGGAGAACAACTATTGTCGGAAATCGTATTAACCCGTGATCCTCGTCTGTATGAGCATTGCATGGTAAACGGATTGCCGAAGATGTTAGACTGGAGTGCAGGAACAATGTCCGGTTTACCTTATGAATTGTGGGTCGGAGGATACGATGAAGGACAAAATGCTGCACTTGAATCAGGTAACTATGCGACTGGTTATAAAAATATGAAATATTATTTGGGAACAGAGTACCAACGTCAGTATACGCATTGGGTATATCTTCGTTTATCTGACATTTATTTAACTTATGCAGAGGCCTTGCTTCAAGCCAAGAATGATCACCGGGGCGCTATTAACCAAATGAATATAGTACGTGCCCGTGTAGGATTGAAGAAAGATTTGGCGGAGTGTGTTACAGATAAGAATTTACTTTCTGACAAAGCAGCCTTATTGGAAGAATTGCTGTGCGAGCGTGTTCGGGAATTGGGGCTTGAAGATAGCCGTTACTTTGATCTTATCCGTTACAAACGTGCCGATCGTTTCGAGAAGCGCCTGCACGGGTTGCTCACCTATCGTTTGGATGATACCGGTAATCGTATAACGGGAAATGCTAAATGGAATGAAGGAGATAAGAACAAGGGAGCATTGCAGCCTACTCGTTTTGAATATGAAAGGTTTGAGTTATCCAAACCGGTCCGTCGTTGGTGGACATACGGATTTGATCCCAAATGGTATCTTTCTCCATTCCCGCAAACGGAAATTAACAAAGGATATGGATTGATTCAGAATCCGGGTTGGTAATGTGAGACAGCGAAATAGATTAAAACAATATTGAATATTGATTTATATGAGAAAAAATAAGATTCTGATACTGGCTTTACTGGTTTGTTTGAGCATTCCGGTCAGAGCACAGAATACAGACAACAACATTATAGGTATTGTTGTTGATAAATCGGGAAACCCAGTCTATGGAGCGTCCGTTAATGTGGAAGGTGGCGCAGTGGAGACCCGGGTTGAAACTGATAAAGATGGTAAATTCGAGATTGCGGTCGAGAAAGGACAACGCTTGAGTGTCGTTTCTGTCGACAAAGGCTCTACCACAGTTGTGGCAAAGACTGATGGTCCGATGACCATTGTGATGGGATATGCAGCTCAGACTATTGATGTGGGAGCTAACCGGACATTCAATCGTCATGAATCAACGGCAGCAGTTTCTACCACCTATAACGAAGAGTTTAATAAGCGGTCTTCCCGGAATATATCCAATTCTTTATATGGATATGGATTGGGCCTTACTACTTTGCAGAATGCGGCCAGTACCGGGTTAATGGCAGATCCTACCTTTTATGTACGTGGTTTGCAGAGCTTGTCAAGTAGTACACCGCTTGTGCTGGTTGACGGTTTGGAACGAGACATGAGCTTGGTGAGTCCGGAAGAAGTAGAATCCGTTTCCATCCTGAAAGATGCCGCGGCTGTGGCATTGTACGGATACAAAGGAGTGAACGGTGCGATCTTGATTACGACGAAGCGTGGTAAGTACAAAACAAAAGAGATAACCTTTACGTATGATCATATCATTAACACACAGTCTCGACGTCCGGAATTTGTGGATGCGGCTACGTATGCTTCTGCAGTGAATGAAGCGCGTGGATATGAAGGTTTGGGAGCTCGGTATACTCCGGAAGAAGTCGATGCTTTCCGTAATGGAGTAGGCAGTGGAGGGGCTTCCCGTATGTACCCTTATCTCTATCCTAATGTGAACTGGATTGATGAAACCTTTAAAGACAGAGGAGTTTCTAATAAATATACGATCGAATTCCGTGGGGGAGGAGCAAAGTTCCGCTACTATACTATGGCGAATTTATTAACAGACAAAGGGTTTATCAAAACCCCGAATGCAAATGACGGATATTCTACACAGAATATGTATTCACGTGCTAATTTGCGTACAAATCTGGATATTGATTTAACCGCCACTACCAAATTGAAGTTGAATCTTCTCGGTACCTTGTCCGAATCTCGGATTCCGGGGGCTTCGGTTAACCTATGGGATATGATTTATTCGATTCCTTCTGCAGCTTTTCCGGTTCGTACGGAAGATGACAGTTGGGGAGGAAGTACTACTTGGGCGGGAACATCGAATCCTGTCGCACAATCGCAGGGAGCTGCTTATTCTAAAGGACACTCTCGCAGTTTGTTTGCCGACCTTACCTTGTCACAAGATTTATCTGGTTTGCTGAAAGGATTGGGAGCAAACTTTCGTTTAGCTTATGACAACTATTCCAATATTCTGGAAGACCATAGCAAGACTTATACGTATGCCGGTTATGCAACAAGCTGGACAACTAACGGTCCGTTTTATACTGCCATTTCAGGTGGCGAATCCAGTGAAATGGGTTCGGGTGCAGGTATTGACAACTGGGCGCGCCAATTTAACTTTGCAGGTAGTGTCGATTACAATCGCTCGTTTCGGAAGTGGGATGTGTATTCTCAATTCAAATGGGATTATGAGTATCGTGATTCATACGGATTGAACACTACTATTTATCGGCAAAATGTATCCTGGTATAATCATGTAGGTTTCTCTAATCGCTATTATTTGGATCTGGCATTGGTTGGCTCGGCCTCCAGTTTATTGGCACCGGGGCATAAATGGGCTTTCTCGCCTACCATTTCTGCTGCTTGGGTGCTTTCGGAAGAAAAATGGTTGAAAGATGTGTCTTGGGTGAACTTCCTGAAATTGCGCGCTTCGTTTGGAGTGATCAATGTTGATTATCTGCCTAAAGACGGAAGTACTACCGTATATGACTATTGGGATCAGATTTATACGACTACCGGTACGCAATATAAGTTTAACAGTAGTTACGACTCTGAATTCGGAAGTACTATTATCGGGCGCCTGGCAACTGCTAATTCGACACATGAGAAAGCGTATAAATACAATGTTGGTGTTGATGCCGTGTTGTTCAATGGACTGGACGTGACGGCAGAAGGCTATTACCAACGGAGAAAAGATATTTGGGTCTCTTCCGAAGGAAAATATACCGATGTGTTGGGCGTAGATGCTCCGTTCGAGAATGCCGGAATCGTTGATAGCTATGGCGTGGAACTAGGACTTAACTATACGAAACGGTTAGGAGATGTAGTGTTCAACCTTGGCGGTAATTTTGCTTGGAATAAGAATGAAATTAAGGAACAACTGGAAGAACTGCGTTTGTATAAGAATCTTGTGCAAACAGGAAATCGGTTGGGACAAGTATATGGAATGGTAGCTGAAGGTTTCTTCAAAGATAAAGAAGATATAGCAAACAGCCTTCCGCAAAACTTTAGTACGGTAGTGCCGGGAGACATAAAATATAAAGATGTGAATGGAGACGGAATCATTGATGCCAATGATAAAACAGCTATCGGTTATAGTACGACGGCTCCGGAAATTTATTATTCTTTCCATTTGGGAGCCGAATGGAAAGGGATTGGAGTAGATGTAATGTTTCAGGGAACAGGTAACTATTCTGCTGTCTTGAATACGAAGAGTATGTTTTGGCCGTTGATAAATAATACGACACTTTCTACTCATTATTATGAGAATCGTTGGACACCGGAAAATCAAAATGCCAAATATCCTCGTTTGAGTTCACAGAGTAATGCCAATAACTATCAGGCTAGTACAGTTTGGTTGGCGGACCGGTCATTCTTGAAGTTACGTAACGCGGAGGTGTATTACAGATTTCCGGAAGAATGGATGAAGAAGACTAAGATATTGGGGAGTGCCAAGTTATATGTCAGAGGAACAGACTTGTTCTGTTCAGATCATATTGATGTGACAGATCCGGAATGTTATGGTGTAGCGACTCCGCTGAATAAGAGTGTAGTAGTCGGTGTTACGATTGGTTTTTAATCATAAAAACAAAGCGAAAGAATGAAACTGAAAAACATTATCTACGGAATGATGTGTGTAGCCGCACTCGGTTCCTGCTCAGATAAGATGGAATATCATGAGTACAATAATTATGATGAGGATTTTGTGAAGCTCAACTTCGGTAATGTAGGAGGGCTGATAACAAATATCTATTTGTCCATGGATGTGGACTTTGGAAACTATAGCGGGGCAATTCTTGGTTCTGCTACCGATGAGTCCGAATATGCTTATTCGGGAAATCAGATTGAAGACTTTTACAATGGTTCTTGGAGTCCGTCGAATGCTAAAAGTAGCATGTGGACGTCCTGTTATGAAGGGATAGCCAATTGTAATTTATATCTGGAGAAGTTTACCGGACTGACATTTCCCGAGTTGGCTTTGAACAGTGATTATGCACAACAGATGTTCCGCTATACCAATTACCAGTATGAGGTACGTTTCCTTCGTGCATATTTCTACTTTAACTTGGTACGGCAATATGGAGATGTGCCGTTTAGCGACCATATATTAACAGCCGAAGAATCGAATACGTTATCGCGCAGACCGGCACAGGAGATTTTTGATTATATCATAGCCGAATGTGATGATATTAAAGATAAGATTATCGTCGATTACAGTAAACTGGGAGATATGGCATTGCCTAGTAGTCCGGCGGAAACAGGACGTGCCAACCGTAAAACGGTATTGGCCTTGAAAGCTCGTGCAGCATTGTATGCGGCAAGTCCTTTATTTAATCCGACTGATAATAGAGAACTGTGGTATCGTGCAGCTAAAGCCAATAAGGAAATTTTAGATGACAGTAATGGGTTTGCTGAAAAGGCAAAACTCTTAGTGGAGGATTATTCATCACTTTGGAGCAAGGACAATTACAATGACGCTACTAATGAATTGATTTTTCTCCGTCGTGCCACTACTACCACTAATTCTTTTGAGGGATATAACTTCCCGGTAGGGTTGGAAAATTGTAAAGGTGGAAACTGTCCCACACAGACACTGGTGGATGCGTATGAGATGAAGGATACAGGGTTGCGTCCGGACGAGTTGGATAACTATGATCCTGCTAATCCTTATTATACCAACCGCGACCCTCGTTTCTATCTGACTATTGCCAAGAATGGGGACGAAAAGTGGCCTAACTGGAATACTGTTCCTCTGCAAACCTATCAGGGCGGACTAAATGCGGAGCCTTTGAGTGGCGGAACTCCGACTGGCTATTATCTGAAGAAGTATTGTCAGACGGCAGTAGACTTACGTGCCGGTACAGCTTCAAAGACCTATCATTCATGGATTACATTCCGTTTTGGAGAGTTCTATTTGAATTATGCGGAAGCTGTATATAAGTATCTGGGTAGTCCGTATGCAACGGATAATGAATTTACAACTTCGGCTGTGGATGCTATCAAAGTAGTTCGTACGCGTGCCGAGATGCCCGGATTCCCTCAAGGGATGACCAATGATGCTTTCTGGAAGAAATATCAGAATGAACGTATGGTAGAATTGGCCTTTGAAGGACATCGTTTTTGGGATGTACGTCGTTGGAAGGAGGGTGACAAACATTTCAAGAACATTGTTGAAATGAAGATTACGAAGAATGGGGATGATACTTATACGTATGAACGTAAGGTAAAAGAAAGAAGTTGGGATGATAAGATGTATTTCTTCCCGATTCCGCAGAGTGAAAAATCTAAGAATCCTAATTTGGAGCAGAATCCGGGGTGGTAACCCACAACCGGAATGCTGATGAATAGTGATAGGATATTCTTGCATAGAACGGATGTTTATAGAATAAAAAAACGAAAGAAATGAAGAAACATTATATAATACTGGGGCTGTTTTGTCTGCTGGCCATAGTTGCCTGCTCGGATAATGACCCCGTCGTTGAAGTGAACAATGGCAATCAGACGGAAGAGGAGTTGCCGCCTCTGCCTACTGAAGTTATAACGGGTAGCCGTGCAATGTGGGTTAGTTACGACCCGGCACCAAATGTTGACGCCAATAACTCTTCCGGCATATCATCCGCATTGATTAGCTGGAGATTACTGAAGACCGATCCGTCTAATGTTGCTTTTGATATTTATAAGTCGGTAGACGGCGAGACGGAAGTGAAATTGAATGAGAAACCTATTTCGAATACTACTTCTTGGGTGGATGCGGATATTGATGTATCAAAAACGAATGTATACCGGGTCACTCTTGCCAATCAGGCTGAAACGCTTTGCGATTATACCTTTACCTCTGAAATGGCAGAAAAGTTTTATCATGAGATTAGATTAAACATGAATGTACCCGATGCGTCGATTACATATTCTCCTGATGATATTCAGCTAGGTGACTTGGACGGTGACGGTGAATTGGAGATTGTGGTGAAGAGAGAACCGTATGATGGTGCCAACCAGGGGGGATGGAATAATGGTTCGACCTTGTTGGAAGCTTATAAGATGGATGGTACTTTTTTGTGGCAAATTGATTTGGGAATCAATATTCGTTCCGGTTCACATTATACTTCATATATTTTATACGATTTTGATGGAGATGGTTTATGTGAAATAGCTTTCCGCTCTTCAGAAGGTACAAAGTTTGGGGATGGTAAGGTCATTACCGATGCTTATGGTAATGTGAACGATTATCGAATTCGTCAGACTGACGCTGTGGGCTGGTATTCGGGAGCAAGTATTAATACAATTTGCGGTTTGATAATGGAAGGTCCCGAATATATCTCTATTTGCCGTGGATATGATGGACGTGAAATTACCCGGGTGGATAATATTCCTCGTGGTGGAAGTGGTTCAAAAGCGTCGCGTGCTAAATATTGGAGTGAATATTGGGGAGATGATTACGGAAACCGCATGGACCGTTTCTTTATCGGGGTGGCTTATCTGGATGGTATACCTGACGAAGCGACCGGAGTGAGAACAAGCAACCCCAGTCTGATCATCAGTAGAGGTATTTATCATAATTGGCAAGTATGGGCACTCGATTTGAAAGGGAATAAACTGGAAACCCGTTGGAAGTTTGATACAGCCGAACATTCTTCAAAATGGTTGTCCATGTGTTCGCATAGTTTTCGTGTAGCGGACTTGGACGATGATGGAAAAGATGAAATCTTGTATGGTTCTGCGGCTATAGATGATGATGGAAGCGAATTGTGGTGTACCGGAAACGGTCATGGTGACTGTTTATGTGTTGGCAAATTTATAAAAGACCGTTCAGGATTGCAAATTGTTGCTTCATTTGAAGAACCGGGCAATTATAATGGACAAGGACACGGTTATGGATGTCAAGTGATTGATGCAAGAGATGGTGGCTTGATTACCGGCCATGGAGCGGGTTCGACTACTGATGTCGGTCGTTGTATTGTGGCAGATATCGATCCGGATAGCCCGAATTTTGAGTACTGGTCTTCTTTGCAGGAAGGGGTATTCAGTTGTAGTGGCAGTGGATTGGTATCCAGTACATATCCTACAGGTATTGGTGGTGGAGTTTTGTATAATGTAGCCATTTATTGGAGCGGGCAGCCGACAAGAGAAATGCTGGACCGTGCTTGTGTCGTGAGCTATAAAGAGAACCCTGATGTAAACAAGACGAATAAGACTCGTTTGGTATATTTTGGAACTTACGGTAGCAATGACGGTAACCATAGCACCAAATACAATCCTTGTTACTATGGTGATTTTCTCGGTGACTATCGTGAAGAAGTAATAATGGGTTCAAGTGACATGAAATCTATTTATATATTCTCCACGAATCATCCTACCGAATTCCGTCTTCCTCACTTGATGACCGATCATAATTATGATATGTCTCAAGCGATGCAGAATATGGGATATAACCAGGGAACTAACTTAGGTTACTATGTAGGTGCTGAAACTTTGAAAAAAGCAGAATAAAAAGGTTTTTGAATAAGAAATCTCTTATTTGATATGAGTTTGTTGAAAAAGAACAATCCGGCTAACTGTCGGGTTGTTCTTTTTTTCATAGTTGAACGAATCGCCATATATATGGATAATATTCTATTTCTTAATTGATCGGCTCTCCCTACCTTTGTAAGGTGAGATAGCAAATATACATATGAAAAAACTCTTTATCCTTTTGTTCCTCTTCATCACTTTAGGAACAAACGCACAAAACAATAAAGTTTCCGGCCTCAACGCCCGCCAGTTTCATAAATATTGGAAGGTAGAGTCGGAATCTCCGGATTATAAAGTGACATTTCAGGGTGATACCGCTGAAATACTGTCTCCTAAAGGCCTTACCTTATGGAGGAAAGAAAAGATGAGCGGACGGGTAACCATTGAATATGATGCATGTGTAGTTGTAGAAAAAGAAGGAGACCGTTTGAGTGACCTGAATTGCTTTTGGATGGCTTCGGACCCCAAACATCCTGATAATATATGGAAACGTGAGAAGTGGCGTAGCGGAATCTTTCTGAATTGTTATTCTTTGCAACTCTATTACATGGGATATGGTGGAAATTATAACTCTACTACACGCTTCCGTCGTTATGACGGCAATGAAGCAGGAATCACAGATCCCAAAGTACGTCCTGCCATATTGAAAGAATATACAGATACCGAACATTTGCTAAAAGCGAATCACTGGTATCACATTAAGATAACAAATGAAAATAATAGGGTTAGTTATTACATAGACGGCAAGCGACTGGTGGACTTCCGCGATGCCGAACCTCTGACAGAAGGATGGTTCGGCTTTCGTACCACCTTATCCCGTACCCGCATTACAAACTTCCGCTATGAATGTTTGCCACCCCAAACGTCTACTGTTCCTTTACATTGGATCGGCAATACTCCTGAACAAGACAAAGCTGTAAGCTTCGGAGTTCCTTTTGATGAAGGCTACCTATTTCCAGAAACTTCATTGCGGTTAAAAACAGATAGAAATCAAGAGATTCCGGTAGATACTTGGCCATTGGCTTACTGGCCGGATGGTTCCGTGAAATGGAGCGGAGTTGCCGGAGTCATTCCTGCCGGAACAGAAAGACTGACATTAGAAAAAGCCCCCCGGAAAGCAAAAACTATCAATAAACAGCCTAATGCTTCTATTGCAATCACTGAAACGCCTGAAGATATTCAAATTGAAACAGGGCTAATTTCCGTATTTATTCCCCGACGCGGAGATTTCCTGATTGATAGCCTATTATATAAGGGAACTAAAGTAGGAGAGAAAGCGCGTCTGATTTGTAATACGCAAAACGAGCCGATTCAAGAAAATACATCTCAAATATCTTTTACTCATTACATAGGAGAAATAAAATCAGTAACCATAGAACGTCTGGGCTCTGTACGGGCACTTGTAAAGTTGGAAGGGATACATCGGAACAGGAATAAGAAGATTGATACGAATCACTCTGAAGGGGAAGGGAACTATGCGAATAACTCTGATATGAACAAACGGAATAACCGTGAGTGGCTTCCTTTTGTGGTACGTCTCTACTTTTATGGTGGTAGTGAACAGATCAAAATGGTACATAGCTTCATCTATGACGGAGATCAGAAGAAAGATTTCATTCGTAGTTTGGGTATCCGTCTCGATGTTCCTATGCGTGAAGCTCTGTATAATCGTCATATTGCTTTTTCGTGTGCAGATGGAGGAGTGTGGAGCGAGCCGGTACAACCATTGGTAGGGCGTCGCATACTCACTTTAAATAAGACAGATAATAAGAAAAACAGTAATGAAAAGAAAGATGCACAACAGATGCCGACTGATGAACCCTCCCTGCAACAGCAGCAAATGGAAGGCAAACGTATTCCGCCTTATGAATCTTTCGATGAAAAGAACCGCTCTCTGCTCGATAACTGGGCTTCATGGAATGACTACCGTCTGTCTCAACTCACTGCCGATGCTTTCTCCATTCGTAAACGTGCCAATAACGATAATCCCTGGATAGGAACCTTTTCCGGCACACGTAGCGATGGATATATTTTTGTCGGAGATATTACCGGAGGATTAGGACTTTGTATGCATGACTTTTGGCAGTCTTATCCCTCTTCTATTGAAATTTCAGACGCACGAACCCCGGTAGCTACCCTTACCGCCTGGTTGTGGAGTCCGGAGTCCGAGCCTATGGATTTACGGCATTATGATCGTATAGCTCATGACCTGAATGCCAGCTATGAAGATGTCCAGGAAGGTATGAGCACGCCATACGGCATTACCCGTACAACTACGTTGACACTGATCCCACAAAGTGGCTATGCCGGAAAAAAGGCTTTTGCTGATTATGCCAAACAATTTTCTAGCCCTAGTCTGTTAATGCCAACCCCGAATTATCTTCATGCCCGCCAGGCTTTCGGGATATGGAGTCTCCCCGACCGTACTACTCCATTCCGTACTCGTGTAGAAGACCGCTTGGATGCTTACATTGACTTCTATCAGAAAGCAATCGAACAAAACAAGTGGTACGGTTTCTGGAATTATGGTGATGTGATGCACGCTTATGACCCTGTTCGTCATACCTGGCGTTACGATGTCGGAGGATTTGCCTGGGACAATACGGAACTGGCTTCTAATATGTGGCTATGGTATAATTTCCTGCGTACCGGGCGTATTGATATTTGGCGTATGGCAGAAGCTATGACGCGTCATACAGGCGAAGTGGATGTCTATCATATCGGCCCCAATGCCGGATTAGGCAGTCGGCATAATGTAAGTCATTGGGGATGCGGAGCTAAAGAAGCGCGAATCAGCCAGGCCGCCTGGAACCGTTTCTACTATTACCTTACTACAGACGAACGTTGCGGTGATTTAATGACTGAAGTGAAGGATGCCGACCACAAACTCTATGACTTGGACCCTATGCGCCTGGCCCAACCTCGCAGTGAATATCCTTGTACCGCTCCCGCCCGTTTGCGTATCGGTCCCGACTGGCTGGCTTATGCCGGTAATTGGATGACAGAATGGGAGCGCACAGGTAACACTGCTTATCGTGATAAAATAATAGCAGGAATGAAAAGCATTGCCGTCCTGCCTAACCGCCTCTTTACCGGCCCCAAAGCTCTAGGATTTGATCCGTCAACAGGAATCATCACAACCGAAGGTGACCCCAAATTGGAAACAACCAACCATTTAATGACGATCATGGGCGGATTTGAGATAGCCAATGAAATGATGCGTATGATTGATATACCCGAATGGAAAGACGCCTGGCTTGATCATGCTGCACGTTACAAGAAGAAAGCATGGGAACTTAGCCATAGCCGTTTTCGTGTCTCCCGTCTGATGGCTTACGCAGCTTATCACTTGCGCAATACCCAAATGGCTGAAGAAGCCTGGAAAGATTTGTTTACCCGGTTGGAACATACACCTGCACCGCCTTTCCGCATCACTACCATACTTCCGCCGGAAGTACCGTCTCCATTAGATGAATGTACGAGCATTAGCACGAATGATGCTGCTCTTTGGAGCTTGGATGCTATTTATATGCAGGAAGTTATTCCGAAGGATGAATAGCAGAAGCATTTATTTCTTCACATTTCACCATATCCCAACCTTGGAACTGAATTAATAATAGGTGAAGTGTCGTTCCAGTAGCCAGTTTCTGCACAACTTTATCCTTACTGTATCGCAACAGTTGCTGTCTTCCTTCTTCTGCTTGGGCTTCAAGTTCAGCATTGGTAGCTGTACGTGTAGCGTATTTCAACTCCAGGATATAGCTGTGTTCTATATCGGAATAACGCATTTTGTCCGGCAATAGGAAGAAGTCACAATAGCCATAGTTCATTTCCAGTTCCGGCTGTACGAGATAATAAGAAGCAATGGCAAGATAGGCTTTTAGGAAACCTTGCAGGTTTCTTTCCCCTTCTATCGCATCACGTATGGAAGAGTTCTCCCGATAGGCACGGGCGATGGTTTCGAAGAATGGTTGCCAATGACCATCGAAGGCGAAATCATCTATCAAGTCTTTCAGATGTGAAAGATTCAGGGTATGGGCCTGTTGATAGTAGTCGCGCAAGAATCCAAGGTACTGCTCGCGCACACAATTGTTAGGTATGCACATTTTCAGACGGTCGCCACGGGTGCCGCACATGGTAAGTAAACCATAATAATAGAGCAGGCTTCGGAAGTTCTCTATATCTGCTATCTTTTCTGACGGGAACGAAGTATGTAAGTCTACCAGTATTTCACCTTTTGCCGCAATTTCTTCGATAGTACTCATGCGGCTTCCCTCATGGGTGTTGTCGTGGTCAATGCGTGCCAGCATTTTCAGTTTACTGTAATCCGTACGGATATTCTTGTCTACCATATTTTCGGGTGGACGGTGAAAATCAATTTGGTTACGTAAATAGTATAAAGTCATATCGCAATTAAACACACGGTCGTTGTCCAAAGATGTTCTGGCGAAGCAATAATTGTCATACCACGGTTTCATTTCTGTAATCATCGCTTCTACATCACCGACCAGCTTTCCATTTTGTTGGTAATAACGGAGCATTTCACGTACTTCAGTTTCATCAAATCCTATCATGGCATTAAAACGGGAATCAGTCGATATATTCCAGTCAATATTATACCCGCTAGATAAATCATCCAGTGTGATAGGGCTGACTCCCATTAGGAAAATTCGGTCAAACATACCTTTGAACTGCTTGAAGTATTCACGGTAGAAGCCGCTGGCATGAGTCAGGTCATGGAACATTTTCTGTCCGTGTTCGCTCAATATGACGTTGGTAAAGTTGTCATATTCGTCAATTATCAGATAGAGAGGATATCCTTTTTCTTTAGCCTTTACTTCTATATATGATAATTTTGCTTTAGCGCTTTCAATGCTTTCTACTGTTGACTTGAAATCTTCATCATAATAAGATGCGTATGCATGGGCAAACTGGTTGATGATGATACTGCAATATTCATTAAAGCTACTCATCAAATCTGCTCCCGGCAGTGAGCAGCCTGCTTTTGAGAAGTCGAAGAAAAGGACTTGGAAACTGTTATGTTGTTTGGTTGGACGGCTTCCTATCCATAAGTCACCGAAATACTTGTCGAAGTTATCCTTCTGTATTATGTCGTAATAAGTACGCATCATGCTTAGGAATAAGCTTTTTCCGAAACGTCTCGGACGAATAAGGAAAAGGTAACTGGGCATTTCCTCGATAAGGGGCAGATACATGGTTTTATCGACGAAATAGAAGTTTTCGTTCCGCATCCGGTTGAAGTCGGATATTCCGTATGGTATTCCTTTCACTTGGCTCATATTGGCAGGCTTTTAATTTGTACAGGCAAAGTTAATCTATTCCGTGGAATAAATCAATGATTTGCGACTGTATTATGTTGGATACGAACATTCATTTTTCCCTTGAATGGGGATGAACATATCCTGTCCAGATGTTCTGTTTTTAAGATTATATTAGAAAATAACCGTTGCGAAATTGATGAATCAGAGAAAAAACTGCATAAATAAGTGCAATAATATGCAGAAATATAGGCGAAAAGTGAATAATATCAGACAGAATATGCGTCTTTTCTAACGGAAAAAGAGTTCGTTAGGTTTAAACCAACAGGGTGATCCTCACCGATGAACGCTATCTTCCTCACCGATGAACTTGTCCTTCATCGGTGAGGAAGATATAAATGTGCTTTTTTAAGCTAGTTTTTCTCTGATTTACCTGGACTTTTGAATAAGAAAATAATAACATAATGGAAGATTAATCCCTGAATCGATATCGACTTGCAAGTGTTGTAGGATAAAATAGGTGTGAAATGCTAGATAAACTCTATAAATGATAAGAATGAGGATTTGCGTGTTGACAAATGTCGGAGCTTTTTTATTCTTCTTCATCTGCTATGCTGTTTTCTCCATTCTGCACTGCTTAAATATTCCTTTTTTAAGATAGAATATTTAAACAGTCCGGATAGTCTATATTTCCCTTTAGTCCTTTGCTATCTTTACAGGATTCTCTTTCGTATTATTTCAAATACTCTTTTAGCGGGCAATCACTCTTTTTCAACCCTTCCGCAATACTTTTGGCATTCATGTGTGCTCCTTTCAAAGAAGTATGTGTATGGTCGTGATTGTAGTAAGCTGCAGCTTTCTTCACACCTTTCTTTTCAAGTTTATCGGCACTAATCTTATTCAAGTCAATGAAATAAGCTCCCGTAGCTTCCGCAGCTTCACGTGTCCACTTGCCAAAAGACTCGGTGTTACGTTCTATCTTTCCATCTTTCCATTTGTTGCGTGGCGTATGACTAAGAACGATGGGAATGGCACCTTTCTCCTGAACATCCATGATGAACTTTCGAAGATACCAGCCGAAAGTATAAACAACTTGATATTTGCCTGTCTTTTCCATTAGAAAGACTTTGCTCTCATCTCCCGAACCGCGCAATTCGGCACGGGCTTTCCCTTTGTTTATATCTCCTGCATCATTATGTCCGAACTGAATCAGAACGAAGTCCCCCGGTTGCAAGGCATTGTATACCTTATCCCAACGACCTTCATCGAGGAAAGTACGTGCACTTCGTCCTGCCATAGCACGATTTTCTACAGAAATTTTATTTAAATTGAACTCGTCAGCAATTACGCTTCCCCAACCCCACATACCGTTCTTGTCTTTATCTTCATTTCGGACCGTACTGTCTCCGATAGTAAACAATACCGGACGTCCCTCTTTCCGACTGGAACCTGTCACTGTATCTTTCTCAACAGATTTCAGATAATTGGCTAATTCCAGCCCTTCATACGCACGTATTCCGTCTGCAGCAGATTCTGCATTGACTTTAGCACCGAAAGCACTTGTATGTATACGGTCGATGTAGAACATATATTTCACCTTATTTTTGCCGAACTTCTCAAATTTGTGGGCACTGATATCATTTAAGTCAATAAAAGGAACATGCTGTTCTTCTGCCACCTGCTTTGCCCACAATCCGAAAGTTTTGTTGACACGTGTGATGATGGTGCTGTCTTTGTCTTCCCAGGCATTGCGGGGAGTAAGTGAAAATAGGATCGGATGAGCACCTTTGGATTTTACATCCTGAATGAAACGACGCATATACTCTCCGTAGGTATATACAGTTTCTTTTACTCCGGTTTCTTTAATTGTTACGTTCAGTGTATCTTTGCCAATTCCGGGAATGGAAGCACGGGCACGTCCGCTGTCGTATGGGCCGTTGTCATTGTGCCCCAATTCGATGATTACCCAGTCTCCCGGGCGTACTCCTTTGATTACATCCGGCCATAAACGGTTATAGAAAGTACGGCTACTGGTTCCACCCAACGCATGATTCTCAACAGTAATCCGGTTGGAATCGAAATATTCACCAGCAAAATAGCCCCATCCCCATTGTCCGTTGTTGCCATTGCCTAAAGTTCCGGTACGCATGGTCGAATTACCTACCAGAAACAGAACAGGGTTGTCACCTTTCCGGCTGGAACCGGCTTCCGGTCGCGAGGTACGTGCTTTATTCAGGCTATCCAGCGTGTTGTCAACCACCTGATTGACATCTGCCATGGGAGCGGAAACTTTATTTTGCGCTTGCAGTTGCAAACTGAACGTAATGGCTGTCAGCCAACATATATACGGGAATAATTTGTTTTTCATGAATCTGTTTTCTTTGAAATCCCTCACTGACCGGTGTCTAAACAGTCAGTGAGGGAACTAGCTACTAACTAACCTCTAACTAAACCTAATGAATGATTATCTTTAAACCTAATGAAAAAACTGTGTATGTTATTTTAATTTATAAACTTCTGTTCCGGCAAGCAGGAAACAACCGACTCCGTAGTCTTCAAAGTCGGGCACACTCTTATAAGTAACCGGCTGTCCGTCTTTAGGCTCTTTGCCTGTTCCCTGCACATATCCCAGGAATCCGTTCGGATGTACGGCATCTTTCACCATAGCGTTCCATGCTTTTAAAAGGACGGGAAGATACTCTTTACGGTCGAGCAATCCGTTGCGGACTCCCCAAGCCATACCATAAACAAATAAGGCTGTACCGGAAGTCTCTTTTCCTCCGAAGTTCGTCGGGTCGTGAAGACTGACATTCCAGAAACCATCTTCACGCTGACATTTCTTCAAAGCCTTGCTCATGGTCAGGAAATCATTGATATAGTCCTGACGGTGTTTCTCGTCAGAAGGAATTTCATCCAATACACGTACCAAGGCAGCATATACCCATCCGTTTCCACGACTCCAATAGCAATCTTCGCCATTCGGCTCTTTATATGGAGGATTAAAATCCTGATCGCGCCACCACAGACCGTCTTTGGGGTTGAACATACCCGTTTCATCGTGTTGGCTGCGTGTGTAGTAGTACATATCCCACATCTTATCGTAGTATTTCTGTTCTCCGGTCATCTTTCCGAATTTAGCGAAGATAGGCATTGCCATTTGCACAGCATCAATCCACCACCAGTCGTTCACCTGCGGGGTGTTCACCACCATATCGATACTTGCTTTGATATTCCGAATCATGTTCGGGTCTGACGGGCAGATTTTATAGATATCAATGTACGCCTGTCCGCAACAATGGTCGTCCGCATTACGGGTAGTATTGCCGTTGCGCATTCCCCATTTGTGGAAATCGGCCCAGTCGTAAGTATACTTATAATAATCCTCACGCGGATAAATAGAATAGAGAGCCATCAATCCTTCATAATATACACCACGCGTCCATATATTGCTGGGACGTACACGACCGTAAAAACTGGGAGTAGTGTAATCGGCATACTTTTTCATAAAGTAGTCATTAACCTTTATGATATTCTCTAAAGTCTCTTTTTGTGTCGGGAGTTCTTGTGCTGCGACCGTATGGACTGGTATCAGACAAGAAAGAAGCAATCCTGTAAAGAGTAAGAATAGTGGTTTCTTCATGGTACAATAGTTCTGTTTTATTAATTTGCTGTTTATACTAATTTCTATGGCAAAGGTAAGAGACGTTCTTTTCTTTTTCAATGGATTTCCGTGCAAATGTCTTTAAATTCGTTCACGAGACGGCAGAAAATAGTGTTAAAAGTACGTCTAATGATGATTTCTACATATATCTGTACAATATTCTATTTTATCAATGGGCTGCGTCCTTTACTTTTGTGTTGTAATTTGATTAATCGATAAAACTATGAAGTGCATAACTCTTTTTTTTAGTTTCTGCCTGATAGCTATCTTCTCGATAGCTCAGCCAAACTATGACTTTTCGAAGTTGAAACGCGAACGTCTGGGACGTGGTGTAATTGCTATCCGAGAGAATCCGTCTACTGTGGCTGTTTCCTGGCGTTATTTGTCTTCCGACCCGATGAATGAATCTTTTGATATTTATAGGAACGATGAAAAGATAAACAAACACCCGTTGAAGGATGCCACTTTCTTTCAGGATACCTATGCAGGGACAGAATCTGTACTTTATACCGTGAAAGCAAGGGAAGGTAAAACGGAAAGTAGCTATCAATTACCGGCAAATGCCCCATTGGGTTATCTGAATATTCCGTTGAACCGCCCCGAAGATGGTACGACTCCGTCAGGGCAAAACTTTTTTTATGCTCCGAATGATGCCAGTATCGGTGACGTGGACGGTGATGGCGAATATGAGATTATTCTGAAATGGGACCCGAGTAATGCACATGATAATTCACATGACGGCTATACGGGAGAAGTATATGTTGATTGCTATAAGTTGAGCGGAAAACTATTATGGCGTATTAATCTGGGACGTAACATACGTGCCGGTGCACACTACACCCAGTTTATGGTGTTCGATTTCGATGGTGACGGCAAAGCGGAAGTAGTGATGAAGACCGCGGACGGAACGGTGGATGGAACAGGAAAAGTGATTGGGGATGCGCAGGCTGACTATCGGAATGAACAAGGACGTATCCTGACCGGACCGGAATATCTGACAGTTTTTAACGGATTGACAGGAGAAGCGATGCAAACAATTGATTATGTGCCCGTAAGAGGAGATTTGATGGGTTGGGGAGACAGTCGTGGTAATCGCAGCGACCGTTTTCTGGCCTGCGTTGCCTATCTCGACGGCATACACCCAAGCGTAGTGATGTGTCGTGGATATTATACACGTACTGTTTTGGCTGCTTTTGACTGGGATGGAAAGGAGCTGAAACAACGTTGGGTATTCGACAGTAATAATCCCGGTTGTAAAGATTATGCCGGACAAGGAAACCATAACCTGCGGGTAGGTGACGTGGACGGTGACGGATGCGATGAGATCATCTACGGTTCATGCGCCATAGACCATAACGGTAAAGGACTCTACACCACGAAAATGGGACACGGCGATGCCATTCATCTGACTCATTTCGACCCCTCTCGTAAAGGGCTGCAAGTATGGGATTGTCATGAAAATAAACGTGATGGTTCTACCTATCGGGATGCAGCTACCGGAGAAGTTCTATTTCAGATTAAAGACAATACAGATGTAGGGCGTTGTATGGCAGCTGATATTGACCCGACTCAACCGGGCGTTGAAATGTGGTCTGTTGCTTCCGGAGGAATAAGGAATGTGAAAGGAGAGGTGGTAAAAGACCGGGTAAGAGGTTTATCCTGTAATATGGCTGTTTGGTGGGATGGAGATTTGTTGCGTGAATTGTTGGATAGAAATATGGTCAGCAAATATAATTGGGAAAAAGGAGTGTGTGAGCGCATAGCCATTTTTGAGGGAACTCTTTCCAATAATGGAACCAAAGCGAATCCTTGCCTTCAGGGAGATATCGTAGGTGACTGGCGCGAAGAAATACTGATGCGTACAGCTGATAATACAGCTTTACGGCTTTACGTCTCCACTATTCCTACCGACTATCGTTTTCATACTTTCCTCGAAGATCCGATTTATCGTATAAGTATCGCTACCCAGAATGTGGCTTATAATCAGCCTACACAGCCCGGATTCTATTTCGGACCGGAGCTTCAGGGCACTGTATTCAGAGGATATAAAATACCTAAAAAATAGATTATGAATATTCGTATCATAACCCTTGTTTTATTACTGGCAACTTTGCCGGTTAGTGCACAGAAAAAGAAAACGGTAGTGAATGATTCAAATACTCCTTTGCATTTGCTGCAACCTGCTTATCAGGGCACTTATGGTGATCTGACACCCGGGCAGGTCAAGATAGATATAGATCGTGTATTTGCTTATATTGATAAGGAGACTCCGGCACGCGTGGTAGATAAGAACACAGGTAAACTGATTACCGACTACACCACGATGGGAGAGGAAGCGCAACTGGAACGTGGTGCTTTCCGTCTGGCAAGTTACGAATGGGGAGTAACCTATTCAGCCTTGATAGCAGCTGCTGAAGCTACGGGCGATCAACGTTACATGGATTATGTGCAGAACCGTTTCCGCTTTCTGGCGGAAGTGGCGCCTCATTTTAAGCGTGTGTACGAAGAGAAAGGCACAACAGACCCTCAATTGCTGCAAATCCTCACTCCTCATGCTCTGGATGATGCCGGGGCTGTGTGTGCAGCGATGGTGAAAGTCCGTGTGAAAGACCGCTCACTTCCTGTAGACGGATTAATTGAGAACTATTTTGATTTTATTCAGAATAAAGAATACCGGTTGGCAGATGGTACTTTTGCCCGCAATCGTCCGCAACATAATACACTTTGGCTGGACGACATGTTTATGGGGATTCCCGCAGTAGCCCAGATGAGCCGTTATGACAAGGCTCAAAAAGAGATATATCTGGCGGAGGCTGTCAGACAATTCCTGCAATTTGCCGACCGTATGTTTATCCCTGAAAAAGGATTGTATCGTCATGGATGGGTAGAAAGCAGTACCGATCATCCTGCCTTTTGTTGGGCGCGTGCCAATGGGTGGGCTATGCTGACAGCATGTGAATTGCTCGATGTATTGCCGGAAGATTACCCCCAACGTGCGAAAGTGATGGATTGTTTCCGGGCTCATGTACGCGGAGTGACTGCCTTGCAAAGTGGAGAAGGGCTTTGGCATCAATTGCTCGACCGGAATGATTCTTATCTGGAGACGTCTGCTACGGCTATTTACGTATACTGTTTGGCGCATGCTATCAATAAAGGCTGGATTGATGCCATTGCTTATGGACCTGTCGCTCATTTGGGATGGCATGCCGTGGCCGGTAAGATCAATGCGGAAGGTCAGGTGGAAGGCACTTGTGTGGGTACGGGGATGGCTTTCGATCCTGCTTTTTATTACTATCGTCCGGTCAATGTATATGCGGCACATGGATACGGACCAGTGCTTTGGGCAGGTGCGGAAATGATCTCTCTATTGAAGAATCAGTACCCGCAGATGAATGACAGTGCCGTTCAGTATTATCAGGTGAAACAGAAGACGACTGCACCTATTTTTGCCATCGATACAGAAGAAAAGAAAGATTAACTTTAAATAGATAGAACCATGAAACGAGAAGCTTTTAAAATGTATTTAAAACCCGGATGTGAAGCTGAATATGAGAAAAGACACGCTGCCATCTGGCCTGAATTGAAAGCATTGCTTTCCAAAAACGGAGTGTCGGACTATTCGATTTATTGGGATAAGGAGACCAATATCCTGTTTGCTTTCCAGAAAACGGAAGGTGAGGCCGGTTCGCAGGACTTGGGTAATACGGAGATTGTGCAGAAATGGTGGGACTATATGGCGGATATCATGGAAGTGAATCCGGACAACTCACCGGTGTCCATTCCTTTGCCGGAAGTATTCCACATGGATTGATTTTTTAGTAATTAGGTGAGCCGTTTCTTTCATTATCTCAACTATCTTGACTATTTTTGTCCAACATTTATTATTAATCTTGGAATCTATATGATGCAAAGACACCTTTTGATCTTTACCTTTCTTGTTAGTTTTGTGTTGAATGCTTATAGTGCAATTGAGCTTCGTTCTACACAAATGAGAACGAGTGACGGCCTTCCCAATAACTCTATTCGATATATTTATCAGGATAGTAAAGGTTTTTTGTGGCTGGCTACCTTGAACGGGTTAAGTCGTTATGATGGCAACTCTTTTCTCACTTTCCGTCCGGAAATCGGTGATGAGGTATCTTTGGCAGACAACCGTATTTACGATCTGACAGAAGATAAAGATGGCTTTTTATGGATTTCCACTACACCTGAACTATATAGCTGCTATGATTTGCAACGTGCCCGTTTTGTGGACTATACCGGTTGTGGCGAGTTAAGGCAGAATTATTCAACGGTTTTTGTCGCTGCTAACGGAGATGTCTGGCTTTCCCATTCGGGAAATGGCTGCCGGAAGATGGTACATCAGAAAAATGGTGAGATGACATCTACCGTATTCAGGACCGAACGTGGAAATCTGCCGGATAACCGGGTGAAATTTGTGAATGAGGATGCCAGTGGCCGTATCTGGATCGGCACTCAATGCGGACTGGTTTCTGTCTCCAACGGACAATATCGGATAGAAGACCGATTAATCCACTTCACTTCTTCGCTGTCCTATAAGGACGATATGTATTTCCTTACAGCAGATGGAGATATCTATTATTATCAGGAGGCTACTCAAAAGATGCAAAAGTTGGCTTCTCTTGCCACTGTGGCAGGAGCGACATCGCCAACCGGAAATTTCCTGTTGAAAGATAAGTGGGTGATCCTGACTACTACCGGAGTATATACTTATAAGTTTGCTACCGGAGAGATGGCCGCAGATCCTCGTTTGAATATTAAAAAGGGAGAATTGATACGTGATAATCGTGGAGATTATTGGATATACAATCATACGGGACGGCTTACATACGTGCTTGCCGAAACCGGAGAGAGTAAGGATTTCCAGTTGATTCCCCAGGATAAGATAAGTTATATCGACTTTGAACGTTATCATATCGTCCATGATTCCCGGGGAATTATTTGGATTTCGACCTATGGAAATGGGCTTTTCGCTTATAATACCGCCGAAGATAAACTGGAGCATTTTGTGGCGAACATTAATGACCAGAGTCATATCAGTTCGGATTTCCTGCAATATGTGATGGAAGATCGTGCCGGTGGCATCTGGGTAGCTTCGGAATATTCAGGCTTGTCCCGTATTTCCGTATTGAATGAAGGAACTTCCCGTATCTATCCCGAATCCCGTGATTTGTTCGACCGGTCGAACACCATCCGTATGCTTACCAGAATGTCTAATGGGGATATCTGTGTAGGTACGCGTAAGGGGGGATTATACACCTTTGATTCGAGCCTTCATTCGAAAATGACCAATCAATATTTCCATTCTAATATCTATGCTCTCACCGAAGACAAACAGGGACGAATGTGGATGGGAACTCGTGGAAATGGTCTCAAAGTGGGGGACACCTGGTATTATAATAATCCTTCTGATTTGACAGCCTTATCCGATAATAACGTTTTTGCCATTTATCGCGACCGTAAAGACCGCATGTGGATAGGAACATTTGGCGGTGGGCTGGAACTGGCTGAACCTACTCCCGACGGTAAATATAAATTCCGTCATTTCTTCCAGCAAACATTCGGGATGAGAATGGTGCGTGTGATAGAAGAAGACGCAAATGGGATGGTGTGGGTAGGAACCAGTGAGGGTATTTGTATTTTTCATCCGGATTCATTGATTGCAGATGCTGATAATTATCATCTTTTCAGTTATACAAACGGAAAGTTTTGCAGTAATGAAATCAAGTGTATCTATCGGGATACGGAAGGGCGGATGTGGATTGGTACGTCCGGTTCGGGACTGAATCTTTGTGAGCCGCAGGATAACTATTGCTCTTTGAAATATGAACATTACGGAACTTCCGAAGGATTGGTTAACGATGTAATCCAGTCTATTCTGGGAGATAAAAAGGGGAATCTCTGGGTTGCCACCGAATATGGTATTTCCAAATTTAATCCGGCTACCCATTCTTTTGAAAACTATTTCTTTTCTTCCTATACACTGGGAAATGTGTATAGTGAGAATAGTGCCTGTATGCGCGAAGATGGAAAACTGCTTTTTGGCACAAACTACGGATTAATAGTGATCGATCCTGAAAAGATACAGGATAACGAAACTTTCTCCCCGGTTGTTTTCACGGATTTATATGTCAATGGAACCCAGATGAATCCGCAGATGGAGGACTCTCCGTTAAAGCAATCGTTGGCTTATTCGGACGAAATAACCCTGAAGTTTTTTCAGAACTCATTCTTGATAGATTTCTCTACTTTTGATTATTCGGATAGCGGTCATACCAAATATATGTATTGGCTGGAAAATTACGATCAGGGATGGAGTGCTCCTTCTCCTCTGAATTTTGCTTCGTTTAAGTATCTTAATCCGGGAACTTATATACTTCACGTCAAGTCGAGCAATGGATCAGGTGTTTGGAATGATAGCGAGACTACACTGAAAATTGTAATTGTCCCTCCATTCTGGAAAACGACTTGGGCAATGCTGGGTTATGTGCTGTTATTAATCATAGCCTTGTACTTTGCTTTCCGTATCGTTCGTAACTTTAACGGCTTGCGTAACCGCATCAATGTAGAAAAGCAGTTGACAGAATATAAACTGGTGTTTTTTACCAATATCTCTCATGAATTCCGTACTCCGCTTACCTTGATTCAGGGAGCATTGGAGAAGATTCAACGTGTGACTGATATCCCGCGTGAATTGATATATCCGCTGAAAACAATGGATAAGAGCACGCAGCGTATGTTGAGGCTTATCAATCAGTTGCTGGAATTTAGAAAGATGCAGAATAATAAGCTGGCACTCTCTTTAGAGGAAACGGATGTCATCTCTTTCCTTTATGAAATATTTTTGAGCTTCGGAGATGTAGCGGAACAAAAGAATATGAATTTCCGTTTCCTGCCTTCGGTGCCGTCCTATAAAATGTTTATTGATAAAGGAAATTTGGATAAGGTGACTTATAACCTGCTTTCAAATGCCTTTAAATATACTCCTTCGAACGGAACAATTATTCTCTCGGTGAATGTGGACGAAGGGAAGCAAACCTTGCAGATTCAGGTTTCGGATACGGGAGTCGGCATTCCTAAAGAGAAGCAGAACGAATTGTTCAAACGATTTATGCAGAGTAACTTCTCCGGTGACAGTATCGGTGTAGGGTTGCATTTGAGCCATGAACTAGTTCAGGTACATAAAGGAACGATTGAGTATAAGGATAATGAAGGCGGTGGTTCTGTATTTACCGTATGTATTCCGACGGATAAGACGGTGTATTCGGAGAAAGACTTCCTTGTCCCGGGCAATGTATTGCTGAAAGAGGCGGACGGACATGCGCATCATTTGTTGCAGCTCTCGGAAGAACTTCCTGACTCGGAAAAACTGGCTGTTCCTCTGAATAAACGGAAAGTCTTGATTATTGAAGATGACAATGATATTCGTGAATTCTTGAAAGAGGAAATCGGAGCCTATTTCGAAGTAGAAGTTGCTGCTGACGGTACATCCGGATTTGAGAAGGCACGTACGTATGATGCCGATTTGATTATCTGTGATGTTCTGATGCCGGGAATGACGGGATTTGAGGTAACTAAGAAGCTGAAATCGGATTTTGATACGAGCCATATTCCTATCATTCTGCTGACTGCTTTGAGTTCGCCGGAGAAACATCTGGAAGGTATAGAAGCCGGAGCGGATGCTTACATTGCCAAACCGTTTAGTGTAAAATTGTTGTTGGCACGTGTGTTCCGCCTGATTGAGCAGCGCGATAAATTGCGTGAGAAATTCTCCAGTGAACCGGGTATTGTGCGTCCGGCCATGTGTACCACTGACCGGGATAAAGAATTTGCAGATCGGTTGGCTGCCATCCTTGAACAGAATCTTGCCCGGCCTGAATTCTCTATTGATGAGTTTGCGCAGATGATGAAGTTGGGACGAACGGTATTTTATCGGAAACTACGTGGAGTAACGGGATATTCGCCTAATGAATATTTACGTGTTGTGCGCATGAAGAAAGCAGCCGAGTTGTTACTGTCGGAAGATAATCTGACGGTTGCAGAAGTCTCCTATAAGGTGGGTATCAGCGACCCTTTCTATTTCAGTAAATGCTTCAAAGCTCAATTCGGAGTAGCACCGTCTGTTTATCAGCGTGGTGTGAGTAATGATAGTGGTTCTACGCAAGATTCATAAGAATAAGATTAACTAAAACAGCATAGTATGAGACTAATTTCTTTTTGTAAAATATTACTTTTAAGCGGTTGCTTTACAACTGTTTGTACTTCTATAAATGCACAAGACAAAGTGATGAAAAAACAGGATTCGCCTATTGATATAGATTTGTGGCAAAACGGCTTACCCAATACGAATGGGATGGAAGCCCAGGGATATGATGATAAAAAGAATAATTTCAAACCTAGTATCCGGGTATATTTGCCGAAAGCTTCTCAACAGCCGGCGAGAGCTGTTATTATATGTCCGGGAGGTGGATACGGGCATTTGGCAATGGCTCACGAGGGGTATGACTGGGCACCGTTTTTCAATGAACAGGGAATAGCTGCTATTGTCTTGAAGTACCGTATGCCTAATGGTAATCGGGAGGTTCCCATGTCGGATGCATACGAAGCTATTCGTTATGCGAAAGAACATGCTTCTGAATGGAATATTAATCCTGATTGCATTGGTATCATGGGATTTTCGGCAGGTGGTCATTTGGCTTCTACAGTGGCTACGCATGCTTCCGAAGAACTTCGTCCTGCTTTTCAGATTCTTTTTTATCCGGTAATTTCGATGGAACCTAAATACGGGCATGGTGGATCGTGCAGACAGTTTCTAGGTGAAAAAGCAACGGAGGAATTGAAAAAGGAATTTAGTAATGAGTATCAGGTGGATTCTCTTACACCAAGAGCGTTTATAGCTTTATCCGATGACGACAGGGGTGTGGTACCTATGAATTCTATTCGTTACTATTCTGCTTTGAAAGAAAAGGATATACCGGCTGCCATGTATATTTATCCCAGTGGTGGGCATGGATGGGGAATGAAAGATAGTTTTAAATTCCGCAATGAAATGTTGATGGAGCTGAAGGCTTGGTTAATGACTTTTTAAAGTAAATAATCGAATCTTATGATATAATTCTTCTTATGGACAGGTTGCTCTTGACAAACCCTTTTTTATGTTGTATATTTGTAGGTGTGAATATCAATGAGTAAAAGGTATCATTAAAAAGAATGAAAAAGAAAATAGTACAATATGATGACAATATATTAGGGAACTCTTGCAGTAGTTAAACTGTGAGAGTTTCTGTATGAGCCAGAGGCTGCGAATCTTTATGGGGTTTGCAGCCTTTTTTGTTGCAAAAAAAGACCGCTATATCTTTAAAGTCGGAATTTATCATTTATAATAAACTTGGGTACCGTTTATAATAAACTCCTCAATAATTTATTAAGAACGTTGAAGAGGATTATGAAAGAAGAGTTAATTTTTTTCTTCTTTGATATATGATAAAATATGTTTTATCATGAGTTTACTATAGAAAGTAAATGAAATGGACGTTACTATCACGAAATTCTATTCTTTTATAAAGAAGATGTGCTTTTTTATTTCGGACATAACGTTTTTATTCTGGTTCTATGTATATATAAAAGTGTATCCGGATATGGAATATTGTATATGGATAAGTAGTATTTGAATCCTTTGCATAGAACTCCATAAGAAAATCAATATCTCCATATCCTTAGGCTTGGGGTGAATGGGAAGATGCGGTACTTTTGCGGAAAAAGTAATAAGCAGTAGAAAATGATAAAGTCAGCAATTTTAATAGTAGCGGCATGTTGTAGCTTGCAACTATTTAGTCAGGAGAAATTTCCCGATGGTAAAATGATACCGGATTGGTTTTACCAAAATGAGAAAACTGATATCAGTATAATGGGAAAGAAATTCTTGATTACAGATTATGGAGTAGTGAATGACAGTACACTGTTACAAACTGAAAGAATCCAGACCGTTATAGATTTGGCATCCGACAATGGTGGGGGAGTTGTTGTCATTCCGGAGGGCACTTATCTTAGTGGCGCACTTTTCTTCAAACCGGGAACACATTTACATCTGGAAGCAAAGGCTATATTAAAAGGTAGTGATGACATTAGCAACTTTCCTGTAATAGAAACACGGATGGAAGGACAGAATCTGAAATACTTTTCTGCCTTGATCAATGTTGATAAGATTGATGGTTTTACTCTTTCCGGGAAAGGGACGATTGACGGAAACGGTGAGCGATACTGGAAATCATTCTGGTTGCGGCGGCGGGTTATTCCTAAATGTACTAATATGGATGAATTGCGTCCCCGTTTGCTTCATATATCCCATAGTAATAACGTACAGATTTCTGATGTACGGCTGGTGAACTCTCCGTTTTGGACGACTCACATTTATAAGTGTGATAGTGTAAAACTCTTGGATTTACATATCTATTCTCCTTCTTCCCCTGTAAAAGCTCCCAGTACAGATGCTATTGATATTGATGCATGTAAAAATGTACTGGTTAAGGGATGTTATATGTCTGTCAATGATGATGCGATTGCTCTAAAAGGCGGGAAAGGACCATGGGCGGATCAAGATCCCGATAATGGTGGCAATTGTGATATTATTATTGAAGACTGTACTTTCGGATTTTGTCACGGAGTGCTGACTTGTGGAAGTGAGTCAATCTATAATCATAATATAATTCTCCGGCGCTGTGATTTGGATCAGGCTAAACGCCTTTTATGGTTGAAAATGCGTCCGGATACTCCTCAACAGTATAAGTACATCTTGGTTGAAGACATAAAAGGGAATGTTCGCAATTGCATCTTTATTGCTCCATGGACACAGTTTTATGATCTGAAAGATCGCAAAGATATGCCGGTCTCATATTCCAGCTATATAACGATGCGTAATATTCGCCTGGATTGCGATTCCTTTTTTGCTGTAGAGAAATCAAATCAGTACAAATTATCCAATTTCTGTTTCGACAATCTGGCTATCAAGGCGAAAAAGGATGTGAAGATAGATGAAAACATAATTGATTCACTCATCATAAGAAAGGTTGAAATAACTAAGGTGAATTAAAAAAAGAATGGCAGAAAGACTGGAAAATTGTACATGGCCTGTAAAATCGTACAAAAACGACGTCTGATAGGCTGTACGCATATGAATTTACATAAGAAAGTCGAATTCTCCATATTCCTTTTCTTTAATTCTGCCATGTAATACGGTATCTTTGACATGTACTTATTTAGTAAAACATTGAATCTAAAACTATAAAATACAATGAAATTCTGTAGAATTATTTTTTGTCTGTGGCTATTGAGCTGTTTTTTCCCTTTGGGAATTTATGCAGATATACAACTTCCCTCCATATTATCAGATAATATGGTACTTCAGCAAAATGCGAAAGTACGTTTCTGGGGAAAAGCGCGTCCCGGAGAGAAAATCCAGGTAAAGACTTCATGGGGTCATAAGAAATATAAGGTGGTTACTTCAGAAAACGGTCATTGGGAATTGATGATACAAACACCGGCAGCCACTTCCGGACAGTCTGTGATATTGAAAGGCGATAATAAGATTCGTATCAATAATGTATTAATAGGTGAAGTTTGGCTTTGTACCGGACAGTCAAATATGGAATTTCCAGTAGCTCGTAATCCGCAAGTGAAATGGAAAACAGGAATGTTGAATGAAGCGGAAGAAATGAAAGATGCTGATTTTCCGGAAATCCGTCTGTTTCATGTAGAACATCAGATGGCACCTGATGGTGAAAAAGAGGATTGTACTGGAAAATGGGTGGTTTGTAGTCCGGATAATCTGAAAGACTTTTCTGCTATAGGATTTGTTTTTGGGCGTAAATTGTATAAGGAATTGAGTACACCGGTTGGCTTAATTCAGTCTACTTGGGGAGGAACACATGCCGAATCCTGGACCAGTATGAAAGTGATGGAAAACAATCCGCTGTATGCCGACGTCTTAAAACTGTATTCAAAGGAAAAGGTGAGTAAGGAAAAAGATAAGTGCAAGGTTCCGGCTACATTGTGGAATGGTATGATTGCTCCTATAGTAGGATATACTGTAAAAGGGAATATCTGGTATCAGGGAGAGTCTAACTCTGTTCGCTATGAGAAATATCAGGAAGTATTTACTAACTTGATAAATAGTTGGCGGAAAGAGTGGAATCAGCCGGATATGCCATTCTATTTTGTACAGATTGCGCCACATTATAAACAACCGGCAGGTATTCGTGAAGCACAATTAAAAACATGGTTAGGTGGACTTGAGAACATTGGTATGGCAGTAGTGACGGATGCAGCCGATTCTACAGACATACATCCACGAAATAAAGTTGCACCGGGCGAACGGCTGGCAGCTTGGGCATTAGCAAAGCAATATGGTAAAAAGATTGTTTATTCAGGACCTCTCTACAAATCTATGAAAGTGAATGGGAGAGAAATTACATTAGATTTTGATTTTGTGGAAGGTGGCCTGCAGACACCTGGTAATGAACCGGTAAAAGGATTTTTTATTGCTGGTAATGATGCGCGGTTTTATCCGGCTGAAGCCGTGATTGATGGAAGTTCGATAACACTTTCTTCAACTTATGTTTCTGCACCTGTAGCTGTACGCTACGGTTATGGGACTTTCTTTAGAGTGAATCTGTTTAATAAAGCCGGACTTCCGGCAGTTCCTTTCCGTACGGATTCTTTTGCTCCCGACACTTACTATCGTCTGTTTGCCGATTCGGAAATTCGCCGTTTCCCGAAAGCGTGGCGACTGGATCATGGAAAACGCTTGTATTTTGGTTATGCGCAAGGAGTAGGTTGTTGCGCGATGTTACAGGTCTGGAAGAAAACAGGAGACCCGAGATACTTTGATTATGTGGAAGCATGGGCTGATTCTTTGGTAGATGACAAAGGAGATATTCATTTATATAAGAAAGAAACCTATAATTTGGATTATATAAATTCCGGGAAAGTTCTTTTTGATTTATACAATGAAACCAAAAAAGAGAAATATAAATTGGCTATTGAGAATCTGATAGATCAATTGAAAAAACAACCTCGTACAACAGATGGAGGTTTTTGGCATAAAAAAATATATCCCTATCAGATGTGGTTGGATGGATTGTATATGGCTTCTCCTTTTATGGCTCGATATGGAGCTGAATTCAATCATCCGGAATGGATTGATGAGGCTGTTAAACAGTTCACTCTCTGCCATCAACATACTTATGATACCAAGACCGGACTTTATTATCATGCTTGGAATGAGGACCGGAGCCAGCGATGGGCTGATCCGGAAACCGGTCATTCTCCCAATTTCTGGGGACGTAGCATCGGTTGGTGGTTTATGGCTTTGGTAGATGCTTTGGAATATATTCCCCAAGATCATTCAGGTTATGCTGATATGATTAAATGGACGAAGGGCTTAGCGGAAACTCTTTCAAAATACCAGGATAAAAACGGTTTGTGGTATCAGGTGATTGACCAACCTTCACGTACGGGCAATTTCCCGGAAGCTTCTGTTACAACACAGTGTATGTATGCTTATATGAAGGCTGTGAATAAAGGATACATTGATAGTCGGTATCGTGCCATTGCAGAAAAGGCTTTTAAAGGTCTGTGCGATAAACTACTGATCTCCAATCCGGACGGAACATTGACATTAACCAAATGTTGCCAAGTAGGTGGATTAGGTGGTAAGCCTTATCGGGATGGCAGTTTCGAATATTATATAGGAGAGAAAATGAGAGATAATGATGCTAAGGCAACTGGACCTTTCATTATGGGATGTATTGAGTTGAATAAATAATATGGCGAATAGAAATGGTGGGAGATTGTCAACCACTGTTTTAATTAATAAACAAATAAAATGTAATACCATGAAAAAAGAACAAATCATCAAATTGATGTTATTTTTAATTATTCCATTTCTAGCTATTTCATGTGACGGTAATGATCTTATGGAAAGTGAAGAGACTTCATTGATGCAAGGAGATGCGCAGCAAGGACTTTTAAGTGATGGGGCAAGTGATAATACATGTATGGTTAATCTGAATTTATTCACAAAACCTTATTTTGATTATCAGTATAATACGGGTGACAATGTAGATGAGTGTTATGTATATATTGATGGTCAAAAAACCTTTGAATATATTAGTTTAAAAGGTAATGAAAATGTAGGATGTAACCTTCCGATATCTTTTGGAAAACATAGAATAAAATTGAATATAGAAATTGATAATGGAAAATCATATACATATCCGATTGAACTATGTAATGCTTTAGTAACCTTAAAGAACGGTGAAGCAAGTACGGTGCTCTACGATAGAATTATTCTTAAAAGAGGAGACTCTTCTGTCACAAATTCAGCTTTTACAGTTGAATTTGATGTATATTTCCCTTACACTGAAAAAAGAGACTACACATTAGATATCACTTTAGGATTTTATGATGAAACATATGATGATGGTTCTTCTGGTCCATATGTAAACGGAAATGTTAGTGTTAATACTTATTATCAATGGAGATCCATTTTTGAACCAGCTAAACCAACTGATATTGACTTTGTTCTTGGAATTGTATATAATTCTACTCAAAAAGAATATTGTTATAAAGGGTATTGTGAACAAGAATTTTCTATAGATAGGAATGGAATGGCTGTTAATAATGTAAGTTGGCATAAAATGGTAAGATTACCAAATGGTGATGATATTGGCTATAAATTATATTTAATAACAGGTATATGGGCTAAATTACAGTCAAATATTGATACTGTGATTGGCGAAACAGAAGTTTCGTGGTATTCAGCTTATTATAGAGTAGAATGGGATGACGGAGAATATTCAGAATGGTATCCCATAGATGAATTAGACGAATCTTCAGTTGGGATAGATGCTACTATTGATTATTATCCCAACATTGAGATTGTATGTTTCAATACCAAAGAAATTCAGGATGCTTATGCATCACAATGGGGCATTGTACCTTAATAACTAAAAAGTCTTGATTTTTACGAATAAAGATGGAGATCAATATTAAAATAGATATTCAACTACTGATTACGTAAATAGCAAAACAATCAAGTATACTTGACAACGGATATACAATTTTTTAGGTTTGAATTTAATTTATTAATCAAATGAGTATTTCTTAATTATTTTATATATAAAATGAAAAATACAGCAACTTTTCAAAAAAAGGCATATCCAATTGCCGTGAGATGCTTAACAAGCATTTTATATTTCTTTTTGTTTTCACTTTCGTCGTTAGCGGCTTGCGTGGATAAAGAACCTGTAGATGAGGAGGATGCAGATCCTGTCATCAATCCTCACAGTTCATATCTGGAGGAGGAAGAAAGTGGTGGAAATACAAATTCCGGTCCAGCATTTCCTATCTTTGCTGACAATGCACGGGCATTTCCGGGCGCAGTAGGATATGGTAGAAATTCTGAAGGAGCTCGTGCTAGCAATGCTCGAGAAGTTTATGTCGTAACTAATACGAACAACAGCGGTACAGGTTCGTTGAGAGATGCCGTCAGCCAGCCAGGTAGAATTATCGTATTCAATGTAGCAGGTAAAATTGATTTAAACAAGCAAGTACTTGTGTTCTTAAGTAACCAGACGGTTCTCTGTCAAACAGCTCCTGCTCCTGGCATCGTGCTTTATAATGGCAGAGTTTCTTCCAGTGGAGCTAATAACGTGATTATCCGTTATCTGCGTATGCGTGCTGGTAGACAAGTTGATGGTGCTGATGAAATAGATGCAGGAGGAGCAGCTCACGGTCATGACCAAATTTATGACCATTGTTCTTTTACATGGGCAACAGATGAAAATTTCTCTTTCAACAATGAGAAGCAATCCAAATCTCTTTATAATTGTACCATACAAAATTCAATCGTTGCTCAAGGATGCCAAAATCACTCATGTGGAGGTTTAATGCAAACTTCCATAGACTGTGGAATTACCTGTTTCCGTAATTTGTTGGCAGATAATAAAACTCGTAACTTCAAAGTTAAAGGATTAAATCAATACGTTAACAATGTAATCTATAATTGGGGAAACGGAGCTGCTTATAATGCGGGAGGTGATTCTTCCGGAGATTCTAATACTGTTATTGAGAATAACTATTTTATTAAAGGCCCGGCTTATACTTGGGTAAACACAGCATATCCTTCAACAACAGATAAGACTCTGTTTGAAGATGAAACGAAATATCATTTTAATCAAATAAGTAGTAGTGGAGATTATTTAGTGGATACTTACCAACAAGTGAATCCCACTAAGCCATTTACGGGCGGAACAGGTACCGGAACATTCTCTTCTTATTGTATAGGTAACTATTACGATGAAGATAAAGATGGTACACTAAACGGGATTGAACTAACACAAGGTAATTGGAGTATCTATTGCAGTGGTGCAATGAACTTTTTAAGTCAGCCGGATGCACAGCATCCGGAAATTTTGGGCAAAACCAGTGCCACTGAGGCTTATCATTGGGTAGTTAGCAATGTAGGACCGGTTTTACCCATACGCGATAATGTTGATTCATTTATTATTGATGAATTAACCTCGTTAGGTACTAAAGGTATGATTCTCCGCAATCAACAATTAGAAATCCAATATCCTCTTGCCAATACTTGGGATGCAGAATTTGCAGTAAACGCAACTGGTCCGATAGATACGGATGGTGACGGTATACCTGATGATTTTGAGGACAAATGGGGATTAAATAGAAATAATGCAGGAGATGCCGTCCGGATTGCAGAGAACGGATATACAATGATTGAAAACTATGCTCTTTCACTTGAATTCCCGGATGGATATGAGAAGGCTTGGAAAGAAGCATATGGTGAATAATAATCAATAAATCATATTATGAAAAAGTACAATTTTTTTAAAGCTATTTGTCTGCCTTGTATTATCTTGTTTACTATTTCATGTGCAAATGAAGACTATTTTATAGAAACGTCTGAATTCCAATTAAATGCAATGCCGTTTGCAGAAGCTAATATAGATACAACGAAGTTTGAAATTGAATCATGGGTCTATGCTAATACTTTGAATGGGTATAGATACAACTATGATTCTGCTGATGGAGTCGATACAGGTGATAGGGTTGATCAATGTTTATATTGGATAGATGATCCCGATTGCATTTCATATCCAAGTGTTTTATTACTTAAAAATGATGATTTCGTTCGTTCTAAACCTTTTTATATGACTTATGGACGACATCATATAAACTTAGCCATATTAATAGATGAGGGACGAGGATACGGTTTTAATAAATGTACGATAACTGTTACATCGCAATGTACAGGGCTCGGTACTGTCTTCTTTAATAAAACAATAAATAGAGATGAACCTGGTGGTTCTCATACTAATGCTGATTTCTATGCTGAATTTGATGTTGATTATCCTTATGTACCAGAGCACGAGTATGCATTAGATATCGAACTGTTTTTTGAAGAATAAAGCAATATATTAGAAATTCATAAATTATTAAACAATGAGAAACGCAACATTTTTACGAAAAATGCTTTGGCTGTTATGCATTCCATTACTCTTTACTGCCTGTAAAGACAATATGGACGAGCACTACGAAGTGCCAGACTGGGTAGCAGACAACGCATGGGAAGTGTTAAGTTCCGGCGAACACGGAAATTATTCCATCTTCCTACAGGGACTTGAGATTGCCGGCTACAAGCAAATGTTAGAAGGCAAAGCAATCTTAACTATTATGGCACCAGATGACGATGCTTTCAGAGCTTATTTGAATGAGAGAGGTTATACTAGCATTAGCGACATGCCGGTCACCGAAGTAAGTAAACTCATCGGCTACCACATACTTTATTATTCTTATAATAAAGAGAAGTTAGTCAATTTCCGTCCGACGGGAAGCACGGAAACGGAAGAAGAACAGAATGTAGCAGCAGGGCTGTATTACAAACATCGCACAAGAAGTAGCGATGCTCCTACTATTGAGACAACTTCTGCAGGTTCTACAGTTATGGTATATCATTTGGAACGTTACTTGCCAGTATTCTCTTACCGCTACTTCCAGACGAAAGGTATCAATGCGAAGAGTAATTATGAAGCCTTCTACCCTAACTCTACCTGGACGGGAGATGACGGTTTTAATGTATCCAACGCATCGGTAAAGGAATATGGAATCATTGCCAATAATGGCTACATTCATACTGTCGACCGGGTTGTTGAGCCATTGGAAACAATTTATACGGAGTTGAAAAGTCAGGAAGAATATTCTACTTTTCTTAATTTATACGATTCATTTGGCTACTATGTGGCCGATAATGAGTTAAGTAAATCTTATGCTGCAGCATATGGAGTAGACACACTTTACCAATATATGCATGACGGACTACCGAATATTGCCTGCGAATGGCCTACAACCAGCTATTTGAATTTCACGGCTCTGACAGCTACCGCTTATAGTATCTTCGCACCGTCGAACACAGCTATCAACCATTTCTTTGATAGCTTTTGGAAGGTCGGTGGTTATTCTTCTATGCAAGAAGTCGATGAGCTGGCGTTGACTTATTTTCTTTATCAGTTCATTTATGGAGGTTCTATGTTATTCCCCGATGAATTGGGAAATGACGAATTGAAAAACGTGTCAGGTTCAACTCTCAAGATTAACCCCGCTATGTTAAACGAAAGGATTATGTGCGTCAACGGTGCTTTCTACGGTATGAACGAGATTCAAGATCCTAGTGCATTTGCTTCTGTCATCGGACCTGTATTTCAATACAAAAGTGCCCGTTCCTTCCTTTATGCATTGGTTGGTAGTTCATTGTTTTCCTCTTACGTTTCTGACTTGGCGAAGTACATCGTATTGGTTCCTACCGCTGAGCAGTTTGAAGCTTCCGGTATCCGAACCGTTTATAGTACTCAGGGATTGGAAGCGCAGGGGGATGACGGTTGGTCAGAAATTAGCAGTTCTGCCAAACAGAGCATTGTTTATTTACATTCTGCCAGCATCCCAAGCAATCAGTCAAGTGAATTACCAGAAAGCGGGACGCGGGTAGTTCTTACGGAGTCTCCTTGGAATTACTGGTTCGTCAAAGACGGGACCATTACCTGCAGTTCTATTTTTAATCAGCAACTGAATCCACAGTTCAATGGTGAGATTTTCACGCCATTCACAAAACTTAAAGATGGAAGCAACGGAAGTGCATATAGCTTTGATGGCAATCAATTGTTCTCAACAGAAAGTGGAGACTTAGCTTATAATATCGCTATCTGTGCTGACCACAACTATCTATACTACTGTTTCGCCCAGTTGCTCCGACAGGCAAACCTAGTATCTAATCAGATTCTAATGAATCTATTTGGTAAAGGACGATTTATCGCATTCATTCCTACCAATGACGCCATACGGCAAGCATTGGCAAACAACAAAATTCCGGGAGCGACCAATGCCTCATTCGATGCCGAAGGTAATTTGACTGGTACGTTTGATGCAGCAATATTAGCAAATTACTTGAATTCCTATTTCATAACTGCTGCTCAAAATGCAATTCCCTCTTATCCGTACATAGGTTCAGATTTCAGAAGTGGACGTTACTGGAGCGAACGTGCGGCAACAATAGAAGGAGTGACTGTGCCACAGTTGATTTATACGGATAACGGAACTTCGCTGAGTATCCAGTTGGAGGGCTTTAATGCATGTCACGTAGTATCAACTTATGACTACTTCCCATTTGCATACGAAGGAGGTTGTTTCCATCTGATTGATGATGTCTTTTGATTAACAGAAAAACAGAGATTATGAAATTATTAAAATACATACTGATTGCTATCGTATTCGCAGCGACTACTGGCGAAGCTTTCGGACAAGCGAAAGTGCTTTCCGGAAAGGTAACCGAGATGTTCGGAACGACGGCAGAACCGATGATAGGAGTGAATGTCAACATCCTTAACTCCCAAAACCGTTCTTTAGGTGGTACTATTACGAATATGGACGGTATCTATAACCTTTCGATCCCGAATGAAAGCAATCTTACAATTGTCTTTTCTTATATCGGAAAGAAGAGCGAGAGAATTAAGTACAATGGTCAGACTCGTTTGAATGTCTCGATGAAGGATGATACACAGACCATTAACGAGGTGGTAATCTCGGGAAAACGAATAGAACGCAACGATTTAGGTATCAGCTCTAGGGAGCAATCTTCTGCTACGCAGAAAGTCAGTATGGAAGACTTGGTAGCTATCGCTCCTGTTACTTCCATCGAGGATGCTTTGCAAGGACAACTTGGTGGTGTGGATATTGTGTTGGGGGGAGGTGATCCCGGTGCGCGTGCTTCCATACAAATTCGTGGTGGTAGCACTCTGAATGCTAATGCCGAACCGCTGATTGTAGTAGACGGTGTACCTTATCCGGCGGAAATCGATGACAATACTGACTTCTCTACTATCAATAATGACGATTTAGGAGCTTTGTTAAATATTTCTCCGCAAGATATTGAATCAATCGAAGTTTTAAAAGATGCGGCAGCTACTGCCGTTTGGGGTACTTCCGGTGCTAATGGTGTATTGGTCATTAAGACCAAGCAAGGAGTACAGGGGAAAACACGTTTCAGCTTTTCGTCCAAATTCTCTGCAAAGTTTGAACCAGAGAGTATTCCAATGCTGGATGGTAATCAATATTCTGCTTTGGTTTCCGAAGCGCTGTGGAACAGTGCAAACTATATCGGTCTTGCCAACTCTTCCAGCTACCTGCAAATGTTGTACGGTTCTCCAGAAATCGGATACCAACCAAACTGGACGTATTTTGACGAGTATAATCAGAATACTGACTGGCTGTCCGAAGTACGTCGAAATACCCAATCGTGGGAAAATACATTTGCTATGAGTGGTGGTGGTGAAAGAGCGACCTATCGTTTCTCTTTAGGCTATTTGGACGAAGGGGGTACAACTGTTGGAACTGACTTCAGTCGCCTGAACTCTTCGTTGAATGTAAATTACAAGTTCTCTGATAGATTGAACTTTAATGCACAGTTCTCTTACGTTCAATCCAAGAGAAATAATAACTATTATAATGTACGTACGGAAGCTTTCCGTAAAGCACCGAATAAGTCTCCTTACTACATTGATGATGAGACAGGAAGTCATACTTCTCAATACTTCAATCACAGCGAGCATTCTACGCTAGATCCAGCTTTTAAACAGGATGGTGATAAAAGTAAATACTATAATCCTATTGCCATGGCGAATGAAAGTGTCGACCGGACTATACAACGTGAAAGCAAAATGAACTTTCGTATCGAATATGATATATTGAGCGGACTGACTTACCAAGGTTACGTCAATATGAATATTCGTAATACCAAAGGGCGTATGTTCCTTCCACAAGTAGCTACCGGCCTTGCTTGGACAGATAGCTATGCAAACCGCAGTACAGACACATCTTCAGATCAGTTAACTATCAACACGGAAAATAAGTTGATGTATCGCAAAAACTGGAACGACAAGCATGCTATCATTGCAACTGCCTTGTTCCGTACAACGGAAACGAATAAATCCAGCTATGGAAGCGAGACTTCCGGTAACGCTTCTTCTGGGCTTTCCGATCCAACTATTGGAAGTGCTGTACGTAAGATTAGCTCTGGAGACTCCAAAGTACGTAGCATCAACGGTGTAGCTTTAATGAATTATACTTTGTTGAACCGTTACATTGTCAATGCCTCGTTAGGTCTGGAAAGTAACTCAACCATGGGTAAATCGGAACGTTTGGGCATGTTCCCTACTGTCGGTCTTGCTTGGCACTTGGCAGACGAGAAATTCATGGACTTTTCGAATAATTGGATGGATGAATTCAAACTTCGTTTTAGTTTAGGTCAAACCGGTAATGCCGCCAGCGGTGCTTCGCTTTATCTGGGATCTTATGCTTCTGGTGATAACTATATGGATATGAGCGCCATTACCCCGAGTACTATGCAGCTCAACCGTTTGAAATGGGAAACAACCACTGAATATAACACCGGTTTGGATGCTTCTTTTTTGAGAGGTAAACTTCGCTTTACGGTTGATGTCTATCAGAAATACATTAAAGACTTATTGCAGAAAAAAGTAGAGATGCCGACCTCTATCGGTTATGGAAACGGTTATGAAGTCAGTTATATGAACTCCGGAAAGATGACGAACAAAGGTTGGGAATTTCGTGTAGATGCCGTTCCGTTTGAAAATAAAGATTGGCGTGTCGGATTCTACTTCAATATTGCCCACAATGAGAATAAGATAACTGAAATGCCAGATAACTATACAGAAGAAAACTATACTTTCAACAACGGTAACTATGCATACCGTAGAGAAGAGGGTCGCCCAATGGGCTCTTTCTATGGTTATCGTTATAAAGGTGTTTATCAGAACAAAGATGCTACGTATGCGCGTGATGCCGACGGCAATGTGATGAGAGATATTTCTGGCAATGCGATCGTTATGCGGAACGGCAATGCGACCGTAGCTCCAGGAGATGCTATCTACGAAGATATTAACCATGATGGTGTTATTAACCAGTATGATATTGTCTATCTAGGAAATTCAAATCCAAGATTCACCGGGGGAGCAGGTATTAATATTAGCTATAAGCAGTTTAAGTTATCTGCTATCTTCTACGGACGTTATGGACAGGATGTTGTCAACTCTACCCGTTTGAACAACGAATCCATGCGTGGAATCGACAATCAGAGTACAGCTGTCCTCAGGCGCTGGCGAAATGAAGGTGATCAAACTGACATTCCACGAGCACTCTACGGAGAAGGATACAATACGTTAGGTTCTGACCGTTTTGTGGAGGACGCTTCTTACTTGCGTTTGAAATCGTTGTCGTTCACTTATCGTTTACCTAAGAAAGCTATTCAGCGATGGGGATTCAACAATATCGATGTGTACGTCACTGGATACAATCTTCTGACATGGACCAAATACACTGGTCAGGATCCAGAAGTGAAGACTGAAAATACTTATGCCAGAGACAGTGCCACTACACCGGCTTCCATTCAGCTTGTTGCCGGCTTTAATTTAAGTTTCTAAAAGATCTACGAATATGAAAAAGATATTTACTATATTGTTACTATCCGCTGGTTTGTTAATGAGTGGATGCAGTGACTGGCTCGATGTACTGCCCAAAGATAAGCAATCCACCGATATGTACTGGGAGTCTTCCGAAGATGTGGAGGCTATTCTAGCACAGGGATACAGTCGTCTGCGTACTTGTGTTCCCTATATCATTAATTGGGGAGAGTTGAGAGGAAGTTCCGTGATTGTTCCTGGTAGGTCAACCTCTACTGGTTTAATCCAGAATTTTACAGTGCTTCCTAGTGTGACAACTGTTCAATGGGGTACTTTTTACCAGGTCATCGGTATGGCGAATGCCGTGCTGCAATACGCTCCAACTGTGATGGAGAAAGATGCGAGTTATTATGAATCGCAAATGAACTCGCATAGGACAGAAGCTTATTTCCTGCGTGGATTGTCGTATTTGTATCTGGTGCGCAACTTCCGGGAAGTTCCTCTGATTCTTGAACCCTATGTAGATGATGCTATGCCTACTGATGTAGCTAAATCCTCCGAAACCGAAATTTTGGAACAAATAAAGAGTGATGTGCGTGCAGCATTAGCAACCGATGCCGCTAAGGAAACGTTTGACGGAACATGGGCTACCAAAGGACGTGCCACCAAATGGGCTTTATATGCTTTGATGGCGGAAACCTGTCTTTGGGCGGAAGATTACGAAGAATGTATCACATACACTGACTACCTGATTAATGCTACAGCTGCTATGCGACCAGTGTTCATGTCGACACCTGGACAATGGTTCAATATATTCTATCCTGGCAACAGTAATGAATCTATCTTTGAGATACAGTATGACGAAACGAATTATGCACAAGGAAGTGGAAGCCCGTCAAGGCTCTTTCCTTACGGCACTGATATAACAACTAGTACTTATATGTATTCAGAACCGATGACTGTTCGTTTGATGAATGAATACACTCAACATACAGGGGATGAAGTAAGTCGTACTTATTATGGCTCATTCGCTGGAACATCTTATGCTAGTTATCCGGAGAATGGTATCATCTGGAAATACTCGGGAATGGGGGTAGCCGATCGAGAAGCGGTACGTACCATTTTGGATGCCAACTATATCATCTATCGTATGGCAGACGTAATGCTGATGAAAGCGGAAGCATTGATTCGTATCGGCGGCTCTACCAACTGGACGGAAGCACTGGCTATCGTCAATCAAATACGGGAACGTTCCGAATTGAACCCACGGAGCGAAATCACTGCAGAGAATATCAACGAGGCTACAGAAGAAATGTTATTAGAAATATTGTTGGATGAACGTGATATGGAATTTGCTGCAGAAGGAAAACGCTGGTACGATCTGTTGCGTTACGGCAAACAGCAGAACTTCAAATATAGAGCTCGCTTCAAAGCAATCATAATGGAGAATAATCTGACTGCGGAAAGTAGATGGTTGAGTTCTGTTTTGGATAATGATAATGCTTGGTATTTGCCAATTCCTGCCAACGATATATTCAACAATTCGTTATTGACACAAAATCCTTATTATGAATAACTAAATAACGACATACGATGAAAAAAATAAAAAGACTATACTGGATGCTGCTCATCATCTTATGTGCAGCTTGCAATGATCCATATGACGGAGATACTTACGTAGTCTTCGATATGCAGCCTGCTGCAACTTATTTGTCTAATCGGTCGGAAGACTTTTCCGAATGGATTCACATCATGAAATATGCAGACTTATACAATGCGGTAAATCAGGCTACCCAATCCTTTACCCTTTTCGTTCCCAACAATGCTGCTGTGCAAGAGTTTTATACTCGAAAAGGTGTCTCTTCCATCGAAGATTTGGGTGCGGAATATGCACGTAACTTGGTGTCCTACCATATTGTACAAGACACCATTAATCAGGCAACTTTTATCGAAAAGGAAGGTGCATTAGCAAAGAGAACCGTTTCAGATGATGTCTTGATGGTATCTTTTGGAAGTGCAGAAGTTGGTGGTGGAGGTATACAGTCTGTCTATCTGAACAGTGAAGCCCGTGTACTCGAATTTGCGAATCCGGTATCCAACGGTTATGTGTATGTATTGGAAAGTACACTGACTCCGCTTACTGAAAGCGTATATGCCCGGATATCTGAAAGCGGACGTCCTTACACTATCCTAAAAGCTGCACTGGATGCTACTGGAGTGGGAGCAGAATTAAATGTTGTATATGATGATGTGGTAGATGATTTGGGACAAGTTACCCAACATAAACGTAATTACACATTGCTGGCTGTTTCGGATGCTGTGTTCCAAGAGGCAGGGGTTAACAGTTTGCAAGATTTGGTACAACTGTTGGGAGCAAGTAGTGATTATACTAATCCAGAGAATGCCTTATACCAATATTTAGCCTACCATGTTCTGGATGGAAGCTACGATTTGAGTAAGTTACAGAGCTTCGATACGTCAGATGCAACCTCTAAAATATGGAATACATTGAATACAGGAAGTGTGGTAAGAATCAGCAAGGAAGACAGAATATACTATCTTAACTACAGAGATGAGAACCGGGCTATTTTCTTGGAAGACTATTGTAATTTGCAAGCTAAGAACGGTTACATTCATCAAGTTTCCTCTTATCTGCCTGTAGCAGAAGCTGAACCGGAGACTGTTTTGTTTGACGTATGTAATTATTCTATAATCGGTGATTGGATAGCGGCTGGCAATGGAGAAGAGGGTATCAAATTCCAAGAATCTTTTGGAACAGCAGAGAAAAAATGTGATGTTGCAGGTCTCAACTGCTATGAATATAGCCTCAATAATCCTTCTGGTACTTTTAGCAGTTATTTTAATGTTACTTATTTCACTACCCGAACTAATAATGGATGGAACACAGCGAATAACATGGACTTCCTGATGTTAAACTTGGGTAATACCGGTTGGATTTCCATGCAAACGCCATCCATTATCAAAGGAAAATATAAAGTGACACTGCAATTTGGATACGCTACATCTATGGATTTCATCAGAACGCAAGACAGTAAGGGGGGAAGTAATGGAGGACGAATGACTTTTAGCTTTGATGGAGAAAACTCTGTCACGCATGCTCCGTATACGACAATTTCTTCGAATACATTAGGATGCTACTCTTATGTGATTTATGATGAGTTGGAATTTTCGGAAACTTCTACCCATACTTTCCGACTGGTGATAAATGACCCTGCGGCAAGTAAGAATGCCAGCTATCGTATATACATCGATTACTTATTATTTGAACCTATATTTGACGAATAAACCATGAAAGCAAGAAAATATATACTCGGGATAGCTCTTATCGGATTGATAGGAAGCAGTTGTACCGATACATGGAATGAGCATTATACCCAAGACTCCAGTACAGTAAATAATACGGAGATTTCTATAGTTAATGCAACCGTTACTGATTATCTAGCTCAGGAGCCTTCGTTGAGCAACATGTACCAACTATTCAATGAAACGGGCATGGTAAAGCAATTATTGGCGAAAGAACAGATGTACACCATTCTGGCTGCAGAATCCAGTATTGCAGCGGGGGATGATCCTAAATACACTGCTCAAACCTATATCTCTGATGCATCTATCTCGCCTTCTAATCTGAAAGACGGACAACGTATCCTGATGTGGAGTGGTAAGTATCTGAATATTTCTGTTACTTCTCCCGAAACAAGAGGGGCCACTGGTATTCGTTTCAATAATGCAAACGTGACTCGGGTTATTAAGTTGACTAATGGGTATTTGTATCTGTTAGATCAAGCTATTGAATCTCCAAGAAGCATGTATGAAATTATAGAGAATCTGGGGGATGATTATTCCATCTTCCGTGATATGGTTAGGTCACGTTATGTGTTGACGTTTGACAAAAATGCAAGCACAATAGTAGGAGTCGACAATACCGGAAATACTTTGTATGACTCGGTATTTACAGTAAAAGCGCCTTATTTTGAGAATAAAGGGTTTAATATCATGTCAGAGAATCTAACTGCTACGATGTTACTTCCTTCCAATGATGTCGTAAATAAGGCTTTGAACACAGCACGACAGAATCTAGCCAACTGGAATATGGCACGTGCAGATAGTATTTTGGAGAATTGGGTAATTCAAGCTGCTTTCTTTAACCGTACTTACAGCAAGGCAGATTTCGAAAACAATGAAGATTTGACTTCCATATTTAGCAAACAATGGCGTACCACTGTACAGAAAGTAGATCTTGACAACCCGATCTCTATGAGTAATGGAATAGCTTACCATGTTACAGAGATGAAAATACCTACCAATGTATTGATCTACCGTCTCAAGGAGCTTTTCAGGAATTACGAATACTTGGGAGCAGCTGAGAAGGATGCATATTTCAAGTCTACAAATCTTTCATTTGAAAAAATCAGTGAAACGGATGAGGCAACATGTACAGGATGGGCAGCGTTGGGATTCCCGACTATTGGATACAGAGTACTTTATTATACACTGACAGATGCAGGGAATCAGACTTATACATTAGATTATACTCCGTTCAGGGGTGAAACTATGGGAAGTAACTATGTTGCTACTCCTTATAAGATTCCTCCTGGAACCTATACCTTTACCATGGGTTTCCGGCAAAGAAAAGACTTGGGAGCGATTGCTATTTCAATCATCAAAGATGGAGTAGAAATTCCTATCAATACTCTTTCTCAATCGGTATTAAATAATGCGGCATCTTACCACTATGACCGTGATGGAGGCGGATATCCAGAAGGGATAGACGAAGCTGTTGCACAAGGATTTAAAAATAAATCTAAATATGATCGTGACGGTGGTGCTGTAGGTACAGTCACTATCCCAGGAGACGAGGCGACTGAAATTGTGATACGTTTTAATGCCTCAGGTTCTAATTTGGTACGGGCAGCATTATATCATTGGTGTCTGAAACCAACTAAGGACTGTTATTAATCTTATGAAAATAAAGACAATATGAAAAAGATACAAGTTTTATTTTTCACCCTGTTAATTTGCCTGTCTGCAGCCAATCTGTATGCGCAGGAAAAAGGCAAAATAAGCGGTAAAGTATTATCCACCCTGAATGTTCCAATTAAGGGTGCGGTAATATCCGTCACCGGAAGTGAAGATGTCACTACGGACAAGAACGGAGTATTTCAAATTGAATGTAAGGATCCGCAGAAAGCTAATATTTCAGTATGGGCTGCTGGATATTATACAGTGCTTCAGACGATAAATAATCGCAAAGAGATATCCATCATCCTGATTCCGGAATCAGAATACAAGTACAATGAGACAACGCTGTTGCCTTTCCGCGTAGAGACAAATGAAGTTACTACTTCTGCCGAGAACATTACTAAAAAAAACTTTGTGCCTGCTGGTATGAAGATAGACCGTGCCTTGGCAGGACAGATTGCAGGTTTACAGGTAACTCGCGGAAGTGGTATGCCCGGAGAAGGGAGTTTCATCAATCTCCGTGGAACACGCTCATTTGTGGGTAACAATGCCCCATTAGTTGTTATCAACGGTGTTCCTTATATACCGGACGTGAATGATTCTCCATTAATTAACGGATTGAGTCGCAATATCTTTCAGGCTTACAACCTTAATGATATTCAAAATATTACGGTTTTAAAAGGTGCAGAAGCTTCTTTGTATGGTTCTATGGGGGCCAATGGCGTTATTCTGATTGAGACGGACGGTGCGAATTCGGATAATATGAATACAGAAATCAGTTACTACGGGCAATTCGGTGTCAATTGGAACAACAAACGTATGCCGTTATTAAGTGGAATCAATTACCGTTCTTATTTGTCGGATATGGGTATGAGCTATTTCGGAAACATGGATGAGTTCTTTACCGAATTTCCTTTCATGAGTGACCCAACTAACAGTAGATATGCTAATTATTACAATAATAATACGAACTGGCAGGATGAAATCTATCGGAGTGGATTTGTAACAGAAAACCTATTCCGGGTAGAAGGTGGTGACGCTATTGCTAAATACGACTTGTCTTTGGGTTACTCTAAAGAGGACGGAATATTGAAAAGTACTCAACAGAACCGTTACCATACACAGTTGAACGGGAACTTCTTGATTAGTAAGAACTTAGAAGTGTATGCCACTGTGGGACTGGCATATATCAACGGTAATTATCAGGAACAAGGGATGAATACACGTACTAATCCGTTGCTCACCGCTTATGCACAATCTCCACTACTTGCTCCCTATCAGAAAGCTGATAACGGAGTATTTACTCCGGTTTATTCTACTTATTATTACGGTATCAGCGAGAACATGGACTACGCTGTAAGTAATCCGGCAGCTATTGTCAATACTCTAGATGCGAACAACCGCCAATATGACGTAAATATCAAAGCTGGTTTCAATTATAAAATATTTCCGGGATTCTCCCTAAATGGTGTACTCGGTTTATATTATAATTATAATAAAGAGCACATCTTTGTTCCCGGACGTACGGATTTCACTATCATTCCTATCACCGATACATATGGTACGGAGGAAAATACAATACGGGAGGGCGTAGCGGAAGCCACAAATTTCTTTTATAACTTGAATGCATGTTATAACAAGCAATTTAACAACCGTCATGCACTGAACGTCTTGGCAGGAGTACAAATCTTGACGACTCAACAGGAGTATGATGGAGCATATGCTCGTAATACAACCAATGATTTCTATCAAGTATTGGGTTCAGCAGATGCTATTGGTCGTTATTTCGACGGTTATCAGAATAAATGGAACTGGGCTAATATCTATGGTCACGTTGATTACACCTACAATAATGTTTTGAATGCTGCATTGAATATGTCTATCGATGGTTCTTCCGCCAACGGAAGATATACCAATCATTTTCAGGTATATCCGTCAGGAGGAGTCACATGGATGGTCAAAAACATGCCTTTTCTGATAGATAAAGACTGGATAAACCGTTTGGATCTACGTGCAGAATATAGTTTGACTGGAAACAGTCGCTTCTCTTCCAACTATGGAAAATCGTATTATAGCAGTTCACCGTATATGGCGGTATCAGGTATTATACGTACACAAATCCCTAATACATATCTAAAACCGGAAGTAACTTCACAAATGAACTTGAGTCTGGATGCAAACCTTTTGAGAAACCGCATTAGCGTAGGAGTCGATTACTATCGTGGAAGAAGTAAAGATGTTATTATGAACATCGGTAAATCTGCAGTTTATGGTACGTCTGCTTATTATGCAAATGTCGGCAAGATAGATAATAATGGAGTAGAACTTTCTCTACAAGCTTCACTTATCCGTCTGCGCGATTTTGAATGGATTGTTGGAGGTAACATTGCTTTTACAGAAAGCAAAATTAAGTCATTAGGTGGTAATGAACAGGAGGTGGTTGAATATAGTGATGGTTCTATGGTGGTGAGCCGTGTGGGAGGTAATCCCTATGAATTCTACGGACTTCAGACAACCGGTGTTTATTCTACTCAAGCAGAGGCTGAAGAAGCAGGATTACTCAATAGCAGTAATCAAGCATATAGTGCTGGTGACGTACACTACATAGACCAGAACAACGATGGTCGTATCGATTCCAAGGACTATGTATCATTGGGTAGTGCCACTCCAGATTATTTTGGAGGATTTTATACCAATATCCGTTACAAACATTTCGCCTTGTCTGCCGAGTTTTCTTATTCAAAAGGAAATGAAGCTTACAACGCAGTAAGACGAACGCTGGAATCGGCTTCTTCTTTTTCCAACCAGAGTATTGCAGTAGCTAATCGCTGGAATGTGGAAGGACAAGTGACTAATATCCCGCGTGCCAGCTATGGAGATGCTATTGGAAATAATAATTTCTCTTCCCGTTGGATTGAAGATGCTTCTTTTCTACGTATGAAAAGCGTTACGTTGAGCTATAGTTTCGACAAACCGATTTGGAAGTTTTTCCGTTCCGGCACACTGTATGTGACAGGAGAAAACTTGCTTACTGCTACCAAATATTTAGGAATGGACCCTGAATTTGCCTATTCATCCGGTAACAGTGCCACACAGGGATTTGATTATGCAAAAGTGATGCAACCGAAATCAGTCAAACTGGGTATTAACTTGAAATTCTAATGATGCAGATGAAAAAGATATTATTAAACGCCGCTTTCATTCTGGCGGTTACCTTATTGGGAGGATGCGATGACTTCTTCAATCCTGATACAGATGTTACACTGGATAATGAGGATTATATATCAGAAGAAAGTGAGATGTACTCCGGCTACATTGGTATCATGACCAAAATGCAAGCCATTGGAGACAAAGTGATTTATTTGAATGAACTTCGAGGAGAAATGGTGGTGCCGACTGCAACGGCACCCACAGAACTCTACAATTTGTACAATTACGATGATGATTTAAGCGGTAATTCATACGCAGACCCTTCTGGATTCTACGAAGTAGTAAATGCCTGTAACGATTATCTTCGGAAATTGAAAGCATACGAAGAAAAGAACTCTATTAATGAAAGCCACTATAAAGCGTTGGTCAGTAGCACGCTGCGCATCAAGGCATGGATGTTTATGACAATCGCTAAAATTTACGGAGAAGTGGCATGGGTGGACAAACCAATGACTTCGTTGAGAGACCTGTCACAGTTTGACATATTGAATCTTGACGAAACGATGGTAGCTTGCAAGAATCTGTTAGATATTGGTTATGACAACATTGACGGGACTTACGAAACAGCATGGAAAGACTGGGTGGACCCGGATACAGAACTGGCAAATAGTGAATATCGTCGTTGGGATATGATGACTCCTCCTTACTATGCTATATATGCAGAGATTTGTTTGTGGTTAGGCAGATACCAGCAATGTATCAACCTGATACTTAATAAAATGAATAGTATATATCAAAGTACCACGAATCAATCTATTGCTTTCTTACGTAATGATATGTTGTTCAGCCATTATACCAATTTCTTTAATAACGAGACTCCGTATGATTATGAATCGGCATCTGCAATTATGTATGACTATCAAAACAGGCAGACGAACAGCCTGCTGAAGCATTTCGACTCTGATTATCCGAATAAATATTGGCTGGCACCGGCAGAGGTTGCTGTAGAACGTTTCAGAAATAATGAATTCGGTCCGCTGGGCAATAAGGATAAAGATTTCAGAATGGGTTATACGGTATCTGAATACAATGGTAAATGGGTTATCAGCAAATTCCGTCCAACTTCTAAACCTGTACGTACCGCTTATCGCGATGATGTATTCGTATATACCTACCGCGGTGCAGACCTTTATTTTATGTTGGCAGAAGCATTCAATCAATTAGGTAGAAGATCTGTAGTTGACGCACTAATTAATGTAGGAGTCAATGCCTACTCTAGTGAGTTTGATATTGATGAGGAAGGTACTTATTCCGGCAATTGGTATGGTATTACTCCTCATTGGACGAATAACAGTACTGTATATTATTATTCAAACGGGACAACAGGTATTGGTAGTCGTAAATATGGTGACAGAGGGATTCGTGGAGTAGAAGTAAGCTATAGTAACCTAGGAGCACGTACCTTCACATCTAATGTGCAAAATAATGACGAAGAAATATTGAAAGAAATGATGTTGGAAATGGCGTGCGAAGGAAAAGTTTATCCGGCTATGATTCGTATGGCGAAACGTTATAAAGATAATAGTTTCATGGCGAAATATATTTCGGAAAAGTATGAAAGTACTGGCAATGCTGCAGCCATCCGTTCCAAAATAATGAGTGGAGATTATTTCATTAAATGGAAGTTAAAATAAAAAATCCTCAAATCATCCTTTGATGTGGATTAGGTTGGGGTGACGCGGATTTTTGAATGAGAATCCGCGTCATTGTTTCAAATATAAATACTTTTGCAAATAACAATAACAAAAAATGATGAAAACATTCGCAGTATCTATTGCAGCACTTTTTATTTGGACAGCTTGCGGAGATGGAAATCAGCCGATAATTGACCGCGAGGCATTAGTAGAAAAGAATAGTCCTGTTGTGACGGCATTCGATTCATTAGCTTCACTTTCTGTAGGAAATGGAGAGTTTGCTTATACGGTAGACATAACCGGATTACAGACGTTTCCGGACAATTATAAAAAAGGAGTTCCATTGGGAACGCAGAGCCAGTGGGGCTGGCATAGCTTCGCCAATCCGGACCGGCTTACTCCGGAAGAAACCCTGAAAGAATACGATTTTGGCAGGGGAAAGAAAGAACTTTACGCTACTCAATTCAAAGAAGAAGGCAGACAACAGGATGCCGCTAATTGGTTTCGTGTCAATCCGCATCGTCTTCATTTAGGAATTGTCGGTTTTGACGTGGAAGAAGGTACGGATATTGAACAGGTAACTGATGTTCATCAGAAACTTTGCTTGTGGGATGGAAAGATCGAAAGTCGGTTTAAATTAAACGGTGAAGATTATCAAGTGGAGACAGCCTGCCATCCTTCTAATGATATGATTGCTGCAAATATTACCTCTAAGGCGCATACCGGGATTTGTTTTCGCTTTCCGTATCCTACGGGCGCTCATTGTGATGATGCATGTAATTGGGAAGCCGTTGATAAACATACAACGACTATTGTTACTCAAAATGAATCTTCCGCAGTTTTGAAACATACTTTAGATAGCACAGAGTATTTCGTAACTTTGTATTGGGAAGGGAAGGCTACTTTCAATGAGAAAGCAAAACATTATTTTGTCCTGACTCCGATGGACGATCATTTAGCTTTTACATGTGCTTTTACTAGTACAGCTCCTTCAACGCAGCCTGTTACTGTAGCACAAACTCAAGAAGAAGCAAAAAACTATTGGAATTCGTTTTGGAAGGAAGGTGCAGCTGTTGACTTTTCGGCATGTACGGACCCACGGGCCAAAGAACTGGAACGACGTGTGGTACTTAGCCAATATTTGCTTGCTATTCAGAGTGCAGGTACTACTCCTCCGCAAGAGACGGGGCTTACCTATAATTCGTGGTTTGGCAAATTCCATCTTGAAATGATCTGGTGGCACGAAGCTCAATTTGCTCTTTGGAATCGTAGCAACTTACTTGACCGTACATTAGGTTGGTATGAAAAGGCTGAACCGATAGCGCGTCAAATAGCCCAAAGACAAGGGTTTGATGGTGTTCGCTGGATGAAAATGACCGACCCTTCAGGAACAGAAGCCCCTTCCAAAGTAGGAAGTTTTCTGATTTGGCAACAACCTCATCTAATTTATTTGGCAGAATTACTTTATCGTGCTGATCCGACTAAAGAAGTGTTGGAGAAATATAATCGTTTGGTACAGGAGACTGCAGAATTTATGTACTCTTTTGCTACATACGATGAACTGGAAGGCCGTTACGTATTGAAAGGTGCCATTCCTGCACAAGAAACGTTGCGTGCTGCAGAAACAATTAATCCTCCTTTTGAACTTTCTTACTGGCATTTTGCCATGCAGACCGCCCAACAATGGCGTGAACGTATGGGACAGCAACGTAGTCTGGAATGGGATGAAATGATCGACAAACTTTCCCCTTTAGCATCTAATAATGAAGGACTTTATCTGGCTGCTGAAACAGCCATAGATACTTATAAAGATATTCGTTATACTTCCGACCACATGGCAGTATTAGGTGCAGTCGGTATTCTTCCGATGAATAAACTTATCCGGGAAGATTATATGAAAAATACATTGCACTGGATTTGGGATAACTGGAATTGGGGTAAAACCTGGGGATGGGATTATCCGATGACGGCTATGAATGCTGCCCGTTTGGGTGAACCGGAAAAGGCCGTCGGAGCTTTACTGATGGATAAACGCACAAACACATACTTGCCGAATGGTCATAATTATCAGGACGGTCGTTTACGTATTTATTTACCGGGTAATGGCGGCTTGCTGACTGCTATTGCGATGATGTGTGCCGGTTGGGACGGATGTACGGAGACTAATCCGGGATTTCCGAAAGATGGAACTTGGAATGTCCGTTGGGAAGGATTGAAGCCATTACCATAATCAAACACAAAAAAATATGAGTTATTTTCATCTGAATTTTATTTTAAAAGGAAAGCTGACTGTTTGTTGCCTCTTGATGTTGCCGGCGATGCCATTAAATGCTCAAAGAGAGGCAAAGCAGATCGGTGACTTTAAAGAATCCATCTCCTTGAATGAACATCTGCGAGGTACAAAAAGGACGTTGCAATATCGTCCCGATGGTGATGAGTTTGTTTGTGTCAATGGTAAGAATCGGTATACCCGTGCTTTGTACGGTAGTCACAGTCCCTTTCGGGTAGAAACAAGTGACCGACCGGTTTTTGCTTTTTATAATAACGGACGCGGAGGAAATATAAGTTTCAAAGTCATTCTTCGTGACGGAACAGAATTGGCGCTTGACTGCACCGGGCATTGTGAATCCCGTTATTCGGCTGGAAAACGTACCTATTATTTGACAGACCCGTCTTGGGGAAAAGGAGAACTGCGTATTTCTGTATTGGCATTAGCCGATATGGATGGAGCTATTTGGCGTTTTTCTCCTTCGAATATGCCTAAAGGAGCTATACTTCGTTGGCAACATGGGGGAGCTACCGGAAAACGTTTGAGTCGTAATGGAGATATGGGGGTAGATCCGGCTGATTGCTTCGAACTTCCTGCCGAAGCGACTGACCTTGTCACTGGTGAACTTCCCTTGCAGAAAGAAGTATACTTGGTACGTGGGGAGGTTCCCGAAGGCTATAATGTCCGTAAGCTCTATCAACAAGCGGAGGCAGCTTCTTTGGCATTGGCTTCTCATTTGAAGATAGAAACGCCGGACCCTTATTTGAACACGTTGGGTGGTGCATTGGTCGCAGCTGCCGATGGAATTTGGGACGAACAGGTTTGGTTGCACGGTGCTATTGGCTGGCGTATGCCGTTAAGTGGGTGGAGGGCCGGATATACTGGTGATGCTTTAGGTTGGCATGACCGGGCACGGACTCATTTTGATGCTTATGCAGCCAGTCAGGTGACTGATGTCCCGAATACAATACCTCATCCGGCACAAGATTCTACAATGAATCTGGCGCGTTCGGAAAAACGTTGGGGAACTCCTCAATATAGTAATGGGTATATTTGCCGGAATCCTGGACGTAACAACCAGATGCACCACTATGACATGAATCTTTGTTACATGGATGAATTGTTATGGCACTTCAACTGGACGGGAGATACTGCGTATGTCCGCAAAATGTGGCCTGTGATTACCCGCCATCTAGCTTGGGAAAAATTAAATTATGATCCGGACAATGATGGTTTATATGATGCATACGCTTGTATTTGGGCAAGTGATGCGCTTTACTACAACAGTGGCGCAGTCACCCATTCGTCGGCTTATAACTACCGTGCCAATAAAATGGCTGCTTTTCTTGCTTCTTTGATAGGCGAAGATCCTTCACCTTATCAGAACGAAGCCGAGCAAATATTGAAAGCGATGAATAAGCGTCTTTGGATGCAGGGCAAAGGTTGTTGGGCGGAATATCAAGATTTTATGGGACATCGCCGGCTTCACGAAAGTCCGGGATTATGGACTATATACCATGCACTCGATAGCGACGTTGCTGATCCTTTTCAAGCTTATCAGGCTACACGGTATGTTGATACGGAAATACCACATATCCCCGTGTATGCCGATGGACTTGAAGAGGGGTATGCAACGATTGCCACTACCAATTGGTTACCTTATTCCTGGAGTATCAATAATGTGGCTTTCGCAGAGGTAATGCATACAGCTTTGGCTTATTTTCAGGCAGGACGTCCGGAGGAAGCATATCGATTGATGAAAAGTTCATTTCTGGATGGCATGTACTTAGGTAACAGTCCCGGCAATTTGGGGCAAGTCAGCTTTTATGATGCTGCCCGTGGAGAGTGTTATCGTGACTTTGGAGATCCGATAGGGGTAGCTTCCCGATTACTGGTACAAGGATTGTATGGCATTTTACCCGATGTATTGAACGGGAAGATGGTGATTCGTCCGGGATTTCCCGCAGGATGGTCAAAAGCTTCTATTTCTTTGCCTGACATAACCTATCACTTTGTCAGGGAGAAAGATACAGATATTTACCGGATAGAGCAACGTTTTAAGGCACCTTTGGCATTGACATTACAAGTGAATGTCGGGAGAGAAAGGATTCATTCTGTGAAAGTAAATGGGAAAGAAGTTGACTGGAGCTTTGCGGAAGCTGCTTCCGGTTATCCGGTGGTTGTTATTCCTGCTTCTTCTGCCAAAAAAGCAATTGTCGAAATTGTGTGGGAAGGAAACTGTCTGAATCCGGTTTTGCCTGAAAGACAGGCGGAGGCTTTAGCGGAGATCCGTGTTCCATCCATTTTAGGGGCGGTATTCGGTGAAATATATGATCCGCGGGGAGTGCTGATACAGCCGAATGTTAGTGATACATTAATAAAAAGTAAGGTCAATGATCATTTGGGGCATCATACATTCTTTGTTCGCATGAAACAAGGACAGATGGAATGGTGGCAGCCTGTAAACGTACAGATTACAAAATCGGAAAAATCACCGGTCATTCTTCCTTTCTCACAGGTAAATACGTCAGAGTGCCGGGTGATGAATATGGATTCTTTGTTCAATGCGAATGTGACTGATATTTTCCGGAATGAGTATCTGACACCCCGTTCGCCTTATACCACTTTACAACTTCCTGTTCAGGGCATTGGCGAGTGGTGCCATCCTAAATTAACTGCTGATATTGATGATGCAGGTTTGCGTGCCTTGGTACGTGATGAGATGCTGACTACCAAACTGGGTGTGCCGTTCCGAACATTGGCTCAAGGAAGCAATATTGCTTTTACTTCGTTGTGGGATAATTATCCCGACAGTTTAAGTATTCCGCTTTCCGGTCGGGCTTCTCATGCCTATTTAATGATGGCAGGCAGTACCAACCACATGCAGTGTCGCATTGCTAATGGTATTGTTCGTGTATACTATACAGATGGAACTTCTGATGTATTGGAATTAGTGAATCCGGATAACTGGTGTCCTATTGAGCAGGATTTCTATGTTGATGGTCAGGCATTCACCGTTGTTTCTCCCCGTCCTTATCGCATTCATTTTAAGACGGGTTTGGTTAGCAATGATTTGGGAAAGGACTTAGGCATAAAGGGTGTTTATGGACGTTCCATCGAGGGAGGAGCAGGTGTACTTTTGGACATGCCTCTGAATCCTTCCAAAGAGTTAAGTCATCTGACGTTGGAAACACTTTCAAACGATGTTGTTATCGGTCTGATGGGAGTTACATTGCAATAAAATAAAAATAACATATTAATAAAAGGATAAGAATTATGATGAGAAGAACTATTAATTTACTACTGATGTTGCTTTTTGTGGCAGAGGTAACATTTGCGAATACTGTTGATTTTGATAAAGCATTTAAAGAAAGCGCCCGTATCGAAAAACAGATTAAACGGACCTCTTTTCCGAAACGAACATTTCTTATAACTGATTTTGGAGCAAAAACGGATGATGAGGCTAATCCTTGCCATGAAGCCATTAATCAGGCTATTCTACAGTGCAGTCTGTCAGGAGGTGGCACAGTAATTGTTCCTAAAGGCACTTTTTATACCGGACCTATTACTCTAAAGAGCAATGTGAATTTCCATCTCGAAGAGGGAGCTGTTTTGAAATTCTCTACAGATCAAAGCCTTTATTTTCCTGCAGTTTTAACCCGTTGGGAAGGAATTGATTGCTATAATGCTCACCCCTTGATTTATGCTTATGGTGAAAGTAATATTGCCATAACCGGAAAAGGTATTATCGATGGACAAGGTAGCATGGAAACTTGGTGGCCGATGTGTGGAGCCGTAAAGTATGGTTGGAAAGAAGGCATGGTGGCTCAACGCAATGGAGGTCGTGAACGTCTGTTGATGTATGGTGAAACATCGACTCCTGTCTACAAGCGTCTGATGAAGCCGGAAGATGGTATGCGTCCGCAGCTATTGAACTTACATTCCTGCCACACCATCTTGATTGAAGGTGTTACTTTGTTAAACTCTCCATTTTGGGTGATTCATCCTCTTTTCTGCGAGAGCTTGATTGTTAGCGGAGTGACTGTTTTCAATCGTGGACCTAACGGAGACGGATGTGATCCTGAATCTTGTAAGAATGTGTTGATAGAGAATTGCACGTTTGATACGGGTGATGATTGCATTGCCATTAAATCAGGACGTAATGAAGACGGACGTAAATGGAATATTCCCAGTGAGAACATTATCGTACGTGGTTGCATGATGAGGAATGGACATGGAGGAGTAGTGATCGGCAGTGAGATTTCCGGTGGTTACCGTAACTTGTTTGTAGAAGACTGCCGGATGGATAGCCCGAATCTGGATCGTGTCATTCGTATTAAGACGAGCACTTGCCGTGGAGGACTTATAGAAAATGTATATGTGCGAAATGTAACGGTAGGACAATGTCGTGAAGCTGTACTTCGCATCAATCTGCAATACGAGAACCGGGAGAAATGTAAGAGAGGGTTTGACCCGATTGTCCGTAATGTGCATTTGAAGAATGTAACTTGTGAGAAGAGTAAATTGGGTGTGCTTATTATAGGACTGGAGGATGATAAACATGTATATAACATCAGTGTAGAGGATTCTCATTTTAATAATGTAGCCAAAGGAGCAAATGATATTAAAGGGGCGAAAGATGTGACTTTCAAGAACCTTTATATCAATGGTGAATTGGTGAAATAGGGCATAATTGTAATAGATAAAAATCCAGCTATGAATGAAGAAGAATGGAAGACTGTCTATGACGTACAAATCTATGTTACATCTTTATCAGCAATAAGCGATTGTAATTGGAATAAGTTAGAATTCTGGATAAATCTTCATCAGGATGGTTTTATCTATAAATTGAGGCATTATTATCCTATACTTTCAGAAGATGATATACATATCATTCTTTTGTTACGTATCGATTTTAGTAATGCGCAGATTTCAGAGCTGTTCCATATTCTAGGAAGTTCTTTTCGGATACGCCGTAGTAGATTGAAAAAGAAAATGAATGTTTCTTGTGAATCTATTACCGATTTTATTAAATCATTGCGTTTGGAATGATCTTTCTTTAAAAACCATATTTAAATGCGTATACATTGGCTGTGTATACGCATTTGTATACGGTTGAAATTTGTATTCCAATTTATAAATGTCGTCCTTTGTTACAACAAGAGTAATAAACCTTTATTTGTAATAATATTATGGAAAATACAGTCCTCATTGTATGAGATATGGATGGAACTGAAAATGAGTCAAACAATTTTTTACCAATATATGGTATTGCTTTGAAAAAGATATTCAATATTATTAATCTCTAAAAGTAGTTCTTATGAAAAAATGGAATTTAGGCTTTATTATGGTTGGATTAGTCTTTCTAATCAATCTTTCTGTGTTTAGTTGTCAGACGAATGATGCTGATGATTACTCTCGACAGGCAGAAGATTTGACTGCTGCCGATCTCTTTATTACTTCGGAAGCACATCAGAATTTGGAAAAAGAAATCAGAAGGAGTTTGAGAAAAAAGCAAAATGCCATTTCCAAATTCTCGAGAGAAGAAATGGAACAGTATCAGCAACTTAGAAAAGATTTACTTAATATGGAAACTCGTGCAGAAGCGAAAATACAATGGAATAAATTGCTTGGATACGATTATTACGCCAGTTTAGATCGGATCTCCAATTTAGCTAGGAAAGTTTATGAAGGGACAGATTTCACCAGATTGGAATTAATGAGGGCTCGACAAAAGCGTAAAATGCGTCAAGTTGTTATCACTCGTGCTGAAAAAGATGAGGAGGCGATCCGGAATTGTATTGCAGCCTTTTCTGAAATAGCAGAGTGGAGAACAGAGGATTGTCTTAATGATTATGATATAAAAGTAATGGATATACCTTTTGTATCTTGGACTCAAGTTGCAATACTAGAAGAACAGTATAGAAAGGAATGTGATCAATGTACCCAGGAGGTTGATGATTATTTGCAAACCGGAATAAGCAATTGTGAGAGTAGCAATGGTACGTGTCCTATTACGGCATATCATTAAGCTTTTAAATTGTAATACATTCATGTTTAAGTTATAATTTAATATGAAAGCAAAAAAACAAATATTTGTCCTATTTTTGACAATGCTGGTAGGAATCCCTATTCTTTTTGCCCAAAACAAAAAAGAACAAAAAAAGCAAAAGGTGGAAGTTGCCAGAAATATCATTGCATCAAAAAACTATAGGATCGACGTGGATACTTATATACATCCGGATAGAGATCCCATACTATTGGATGGGGCAGATAATTCGATTGAAATTAGAAATGATTCTGTCTTTTCTACTCTTCTTTATCTCGGCCAAGTTGATATACCATACGGTAGGAGAGGAGCTGAACTTTTCTTTCAAGCTCCTTTGAAAAAATATGCAATGGATATAGATAAAAAGAAAAATGCTCACATTAAGTTTTCAGTAGATGCAGCAATAGGTGATTGTAACTTTTATATTAAGGTGTATCCCAATGGAAGTGCGAGCATTTATGTTACTTTGCAGCAGGGGAAGAGTGTTAATTTTTCAGGAGAATTAAATATGTGAAGAGATGAAGCGGAGTCTCTGTAGCACTTAATATATTATTATGAGAAAATATCTATTCATTTTTATTTTCGTATCTATAGCCCAGCTATTCTATGGACAAGAAAAATACACTATCCAGGGTGAATTACCCGACCATTCGTTAGATAATAGTTCTTTGCGTTTGACTAATAGTTCAGCTCTTAGTCAAGAAAAAGAACGAATTAAACATTTATTTATTGATAGTATATTGGTGGTTGATGGGAAATTCCATTATGAAGGTGTACTTTCACAAAAACCATTTTTGGCGTATCTTTATAGTGCAGGGACAAAAAGAGAGATGTTGAATTTGGGTATGTATTTTATAGTTGAGCCAGGTAATATTCATATCCGCATCGCTAATTGGGCAGATGAGGGTGTGGTATCAGGTACTCCTATTAATGAGGATTACAGTACCTATATGATTGGCACAAAAAGAAGTATGGAAAATCAATTACTCTTTTTAGAAAAATATGCCCAATACCCGGATGTCGTACGATTCCACTTATCTTTTTTATTGAACGGACGAAGAATGTCAAGGGATCCTGATTTTCCAAAATATCTACAGATTCTCGACCGAATGCCCAAAGCTGATCGGGATATTCTTTTGGCTTGGTTGGACTATACTATTAAAAAGGATGAATATGAAAAAAAGACCAAACCATTATTGGACAGTATACGTAACAATGCCCCTCGTTTTATCGAGACTATTCCAAGTAATTCACCATCAGCGACAATGAAAAATGAGTAAAATCTTTGGTCTTATTGTTATTCTGCTGATTTGCGTTTCTTGCAATCAAAAAAGGAAGGCAGAGGTATCTCTGTCTTCCTATACACACGATTTCGGAATAATTAGTTCTGATATAATTTGTCGTGATAGCATTACAATCACCAATGTAGGCAATGCCAGATTGGAGATAGGAGAGATCGAAACTGGATGTGGATGTACACAAGCATCGGTGGAGAAGTATGAATTAAATCCTGACGAATCGTGCTCGCTTCATTTTTCTTTCAATCCGAAAGGAAAGGGATTAGGAGCGAAAGAAGAATTAATTATTATCAATGCAAACACAGACTCCCTCTTTTATATTCTGCAAGTTAAGGCAATTATTCAGTGATAATGTTTTTACGTTTTCTTTTTTACTTATCACCACCTTATACTTATCGGCTGATTGGTTTATGGATAGGTATTTTATGCCTAAAAATATAAGTTTCGTTGTCGGCATCATATTATGGGGAGGTATTTGCATAAAGAACTGGAAACGAAAAATTAAACTGTCTGTTGATCTTCTATTTGTGTTTTTTACTGTTTTTATGGGATATGTTTTCGTTTGCAGTCTCTTTACATCGCAATATATACACAGTGTATACATCGTATCTGGATGGATTCTTTTTGTGTTGATGCGTAATAGAAAAAATCCTACAGAAACATTTAATAGCATTTTAGCTGTCGTTGGAGTTTTGTCAGCCTTGTATGGCTTGTTGCAATACACAGGGTATATAGAAACTCAATCTTATTTTCCTGTTACCGGTTCTTTTGATAATCCCGCCGGATTTGCTGCGAGCATCGTTCTCTGTTATCCTTTTCTTTTGTGTCATCCTTCTAACGGAAAAAGAAGAACGTTCAAGCTTATGGCGTGTCTTCTCCTCATTATAGTCGTTATCTTATCCGGTTCGAGAACAGGTATACTTACTTTATGCGTAGTAACACTCCTTTTTTACGCTCTCCGCTATCGGAAGTTAATTCATAGAAGGCGCATCTTTTTTATCAGCGGAGGCGCTTTGTTTCTAATAGGTTTATTCATTGGACTGATTTATCTAAAACCAGCTTCCGCTTCCGGTCGTGTTCTGATTTGGAAAGTATCTGCCGGATTGTGTAAGGAACATATAATTCAGGGAAACGGACTCGGCTCTTTTAAGGCGGATTACATGCCGGAACAAGCCAAATATTTGTCTTCCTCCTTTGCAGATGAAAGCGATAGAATATTGGCAGGGAACACGAATCATCCATTTAATGAGTATCTGTTGCTGCTGATTGAACAAGGACTTATAGGAATCGCTTTATTCTTATTGTCGTTGATTGCTGTTTTTCGAAGTAATGTGGTATTTGACACTCCAGCCTTACTGACGCTTGTTTCTATTGCTATATTTTCCTGTTTTTCTTATCCTTTCAAATATGCTTTTGTTTGGTTTATGATTATCTACTGCCTCGCTTCACTTAATCAACGAGAGGTTGCTCTACGAACAATACATTTCAACAAGCCATTTTTATTGATTATTCTTTTTATACTCTGTTTCTTTTTGATTAAGAATATCATTTTCGAGCGTACATGGAAACGAATTTCGTTGGTTGCAGAAAAGAACAATGGTTTGTTGGATAATGAATTATCTGTATTTACCAAGCTATATGATGAGTGGAATGGCAATCCCTATTTCTTGTACAATTATGCATCAGAATTGAAAAATGTGGAATTGTACAAACAAAGCGTCAACATATTCTTGCATTGCGAATCTTATATCAATACGTATGACCTGCAAATGCAATTGGCGGATAATTACTATCAAATGGAATGTTGGGAAGAAGCTGAAAGACGATATAAGCTGGCACAATGTATGTGTCCTAGCCGTTTTCTTCCATTACAAGGACTTTTGAGAATCTATGTAAAATCTGATAACTGTATACTTGCCGAACGGGTAGCTTTAGAAATAATCAATAAACGGATAAAGATACCATCTTACACTGTTTCTATCATACAGGAAGAGGCCAGAAACTATTTGCGCAAAAAGAATATTTAATTATAAACTAACAATAAAACAAAATGAAAGCTATATTCATCTTTCTTTTTCTTGTTTTGCTTTTCAGTTGCCAAAGTTCTGAAGAAAAACAGTTGGAAAAGGTGCTGACACTGTCGGGAAATAATCGTTCGGCACTCGAAAAAGTGTTGGAGCATTATAAAGAAAACGAAGCCGACAGTTTGAAACTTAGAGCTGCCAAATTTTTGATAATGAATATGCCCGGACACCAGTCGTATACAGGGAAAGATATTGAAGAATATTATGTCGAAGCTGAAAAGATAATCTTCTCCGACAGAAAGATTGATGAACAGGTGAATGAATTAAATAATTTGTTGTTAGAGTTTCCATCAGATGATTTTGAGTTTAAGGAAGATTACTCTGTCATAAAAGCCAGCTATCTGATACAGAGTATAGACGCGGCTTTTGACGATTGGCAACAAGGTCGTTGGGCAAGAGGCATTACATTCGATGAATTTTGTGAATATATGCTTCCTTATAAGTGCGTAGAGTTTCAGGCTTTTGATGATTGGCGCAATGTGTTGAAACCGATAGCTAATGACACATTATGCGATTTTTCTTATAATGACATTTGGAATAAAACACCCTATCATGCGGCAGAAGCTATTAATATTAAATTACGTGATACTGTTATTGTCGATTTGAAAAAGCCTCTGAAGTGGCATGCGTTATATAAGGTTCCGTTTTGGTGTAATATTCCTTCCAATTCTTGTGAGACAAGGACAAATACTGCTTTAGCCATCATGCGTAGTAAGGGTTTTGCGGTTTCGTATGATTTCGTTTTGCAGTGGCCTACAAAAGCACATGCACATTCGTGGCTAAGTATTCTGATAGATCACAATCGCCGAATGGTATGTGAAGGAGGACATGAACCTTTTTTGGCTACCCTACGACCGGGTGAGTGCAAAGGTAAAGTATATCGAAGAACATATTCTCCCAATTCGGACTTAGTCCGGCTGAATAAAGAAGCCAGTAGTGTTCCGCCAACGTTGCGCAATGTGTTTATAAAAGACGTTACGGATGAATATGCAACAACCATTGATCCTATTTTTCCTATACTTTCCGGGAAAAGAGAACGCAAAGAAAGATATGCGTATCTGGCTGTATTCGACAATGCGAAATGGATTCCTATTTGTTTTTCGGAAATAAAAGATAGTAAGCAGATCGTCTTTGATAAAATAGAGAAGGGAGCTGTCTATCTGCCGGTATATTATATAAATGGAAGGGTTCGTCCATTCAATTATCCTGCTTTGTTGAATGAAAAAGGTGAACTGGAGTTCTTGAATCCCGATAACACATCGAAAAGAAGTATTAGTCTAAAACGGAAATATCCTTTAACGCGCAAAGCGTTCACCACAGCACTCCGTTTAAAATACAGCATGTTTCAAGCAGCACACAAGGAGGATTTCAGTGATGCTGTCACAGTACATACATTCAAAGAGTATAGCGTATCGGGTAGTATAAATGTGAGCGATACTACAAAGTATCGTTATTGGCGTTATATCTGTCCAAAGCCCTACCGCTGTAATATTGCAGAATTGATGTTCTTGGATAAAGAGAATAAAAAACTGACAGGAACAATTATTGGTTCTGAAGAACGAAGTAAGAATCCTCATTATAGCCGTTCTGCTGCTTTTGATTTAGATCCGTTGACATTTTTCGCATCTAAAACTTTAAGAGATGGTTGGGTAGGATTGGATTTGGGCAAACCGGAATCTGTTGGAAGAATAGGCTATATGACACGTAATGATGACAATAATGTTCGTATTGGAGATACTTACGAGCTTTTTTATTGGGATATGGATTGGGTGTCGTTGGGCAAACAAATAGCTGACGATTTTAGTCTAACCTTTCACCATGTACCACAAAATGCTTTACTTTTATTGAGAGATCTTACTAGGGGGACGGATGAACGAATTTTCTTGTATAAAGATGTTAAGCAGATATGGTATTGATTCATCGGCAAAATGCCATCCGTGAATTTATCGACGGCGAGGCGCACGTCAAGGGATTCCTGCTGGCTTACTTAGGGTTGACGCAGGGCTACATCCTTCTTCCCGAATACGAATCTTCCAAAGGTTATGCGGATTTCTACATGATGCCCGATCTGGTGCGCCAGCCGGACATAGTCTACAGCTATATCGTGGAGGTGAAGTATGCCCGGCGTGACACCTCCGATGCCGACATCGCCTTGCTGAAACGTGATGCGGCAGAACAGTTGCGCTGCTATGCCGATGATGGGAAGGTGGCCCGCACGAAAGGGAATACCCGGCTTGGATTGATTACGCTGGTGTTCAAGGGATGGGAATTGGTGGCACTGGAGAAGCTGGCGTCCAGAGCGGATTGCGAAAATGCATCAGAAGCCTAAATATGGTATCCGATTTTTTTTAATATTTATGCTTGAACATTTGGACGGGCGTCTGCGGAGGCTTCTTATTATAAGGGGAATATGACGCATGTGTAACCTTTAGGTCTTCGCTTGCCTGTTAATCTTTATTTGTGCTAAAAGTTTCACAGGTTTCATCGTCGTGAAACTTTTTTTCCATCACGATGAAACTTTTTTTTCATTTCTATGGAACTTTTTTTTCATCGTTATGAAACTTTTATTCAATTCCTATGAAATATTTTCGCAAGTATCTTTCCCGTCACAATCTGTGGCTTACCAGTCATAATCTTCAATGTATTCGTCGAAGTTAATCTTTGTCTTGATGCCGTGTTCCAGGAAAACGTCTGCGATTTGTTTCTGTTCCGATGGATGAAGTCGACGTTGTTTGTTGCGAATACGGTAGTACATGCTTTTCCCCATTAAAGATTTAAGGCTGTTTTGTATGGCCATAGCTTTTTTGTGCGGAACGTCGTCTAATATATGGCTGATGCCAAGTGCAAAGGTCGTGAGAGTGTATGCGCTGAAATAGGAACATTCCTTTTCATTCCCCGCTACATGGTTGATGTTGATCGCTTCGTAGTGAGGAACACTTTGGGGCACAATCATCGCAGCCTGAAAACGGAGGCATTTGTTGCGGCGCGGACATTTGGTGTGGTTGCAAAACAGATACATTTTAGGTATATCATCGTATGTAAGTGGCTTATTCATTGTTTTTATCATATTCAACTTTTATATCAGACGAATTTGATACAAATATAAGGATTTATCTTGAAATACAGAATTTGCTTCACTTGTTCTTATTTTTTTAGATGACAACCTTTTTAGAATAAAGACATTCCACCTCAAACTCCTTATTTATCGAAGAAACAGAGAAAAGTGAAGGAGATGGAAGAATTGACCATGTTATAGAGAAAAGCGTTGAATTGTTCAAAACCGTACCGATTATGAACCAATGCAAATCATTGGTCAGTATATGGAAAAAATGACATAAATATGGATAATAATCCTTGTTTCGAAATAGACTGCTAAGTTTTTTGTATTTATTCTTCCTTTTGGTTAGTTTTGCTTGTATAAATCTTAAAAAAACTATGAAAAGATGTATCTTTGTAACCAGCAATCAAAATAACCCCAACCACTATATGAAATATAAATTATTATGCCTCTTCGTTTTGTTAAGTTTTTCTTTATCGGATTTGTATGCTGATATTGAACTTAGTTCCAAACAAATGAGAACCAGTGATGGGCTACCTAGTAATTCTGTACGATGCATGTTTCAGGACAGTAAAGGATTCTTATGGTTGGGTACTTTAGACGGATTGACCCGTTATGATGGAAATACTTTTCTTACTTATCAGTTGGAAAGCGGAAAACACGATCAGGTTTCTTTAGCAGATAACAGAATAAAACATGTGGCAGAGGATAAGAATGGTTTTTTGTGGATAAAGACTGTGCCGGAATTATTCAGCTGTTATGATCTACAGAAAGCTTGTTTTGTAGATTTTACCGGTACCGGAAGTGATGGAGAGAACTATTCAGAAATATTTATGTCCTCTAATGGAGATGTGTGGCTTTGGCATAGAAGGAATGGTGTGCGTCAAATTGTTTGTGAGGACGATCGGACTATGACCTCTGTGAAGTTTAGAACGGAATTTGGAAACTTGCCCGATGACCGGATTAAATTTATAAATGAAGATTCTAGTGGCAGGATCTGGATTGGTACCATGCAGGGACTTGCGTCTGTTTATAAAGGGAAAGTTGAATTTATCGATAGGAAATTGAATTTTTCTTCTTCTTTCCCTCATGGAGAGGATATGTATTTTCTGACAAAGAGTGGAGATGTGTATCGTTGTGTAAATGGATCGAAAAAAATAGACTGTTTAGCGTCGCTGTCTGCTATTGCCGGTAATACATCTGTCAGTACACATTCATTGATAAAAGATAAATGGGTTATATTTACTTCCAGCGAAGGGGTATATGAATTTGATTTTCAGAACTTTCAAATAACTCCTTGCCGGGAACTGAAAATAAATAATGGAAAAGTGATTCATGACAATTACGGAGATTGTTGGGCTTACAATAACACTGGACGAATTTATTATATAAACTCGAAGAGCGGAGAAATAAAGAATTTTCAACTGATCCCTGAAGAGAAGATGAAATATATAGATTATGAACGCTATCATGTGGTGCGTGATGACCGGGGGATTGTGTGGATTTCAACTTATGGAAACGGACTTTTCACCTACGATATTCAGGAAGATCGGTTGGAACACTTTGTTTCCGAAGGGAAGAATGCAGGACCTATAGGGTCAGATTTTTTGTTATGTTTGATGAAAGACAGAACAGGAGGAATATGGGTAAGCTCCGAATATTCCGGTTTGTCTCATATTTCCATTTCAAATAAAGGCATTACACATGTCTATCCAGAATCACCGGATGTTTTTGACCGTTCGAATACAATCCGGTTACTGACTAAAATGTCGAATGGAGATATATGGGTAGGAACGCGAAGAGGTGGATTGTATAATTATGATTCTCATCTGAAAACTAAAATAGATAATCATTATTTGCCCTATAATATTTATGCGATTTCAGAAGATAGTCAGGAGAATATATGGATAGGAACCCGGGGAGACGGACTAAAGATAGGAGATACGTGGTATAAAACGGATCCGTCTAATCCTTTTGCCTTATCTCATTCTAATATTTATTCCATTCTTCGTGATAAGAAAGATCGTATGTGGGTGGGAACATTTGGAGGCGGATTAGATCTGGCCGAACAAACTGCGGGCGGACAATATAAGTTCCGTCGTTTCTTCCAACAAAAAAAATATGGTTTGCGGATAGTCCGGGTGATGGCAGAAGATGAAAAAGGAATGATATGGATGGGTACAAGTGAAGGAATTTGTATTTTCCACCCGGATTCATTGATAGCTGATGAAGACAACTATCGTTTGTTTAGCTATACGGATGGTAACTTTTGTAGCAATGAGATTCGCTGCCTGTTTCGTGACAGTAAAGGGCGTATGTGGGTAGGAACCTCGGGGGCCGGTTTGAATCTATGTGAACTGACAGATGATTGCCAATCTTTGAAATATACGCATTATGGAATATCAGAAGGATTGGTCAATAATATGGTTCAGGCTATTCAGGAAGATTATTCGGGGCAATTATGGATTGCCACGGAATATGGGATTTCAAGATTCAACCCGAACAGTCATTCTTTTGAAAACTACTTCTTCTCATCCTATACATTGGGAAATGTGTATAGCGAAAACAGTGCATGTATGGGAGCAGACGGGAAACTCATTTTTGGAACAAACTATGGATTAACCATTATTGACCCGAAAAAGATTCCAACCGAGAGACTGCTTTCCCCGATCGTTATTACCGGACTGTCTGTCAATGGAATTCAGGTGAAGCCTAATATGCCAGGTTCTCCTTTGCAGGAATCTTTGGCTTATTCGGATAAGATCACATTGAAATATTTCCAAAACTCTTTCATGCTTGATTTTTCTACTCTCGATTATTCGGATAATGGACAAATCAAGTACATGTACTGGCTGGAGAACTATGATAAAGGATGGAATGTTCCATCTTCTTTGAGCTTTGCTTCTTATAAATATCTTGAGCCGGGCACTTATATATTCCATGTGAAATACTGTGATGGCGCCGGCATTTGGAATGATACCGAAACAACTTTGAAGATTGTCATCGTACCGCCGTTCTGGAAAACAAGTTGGGCTATGCTTGGATATTTCATCTTGATATTGATAGCCTTGTATTTCACATATCGTATCATCATTAATTTCAATAGACTGCGCAACCGCATCAACGTTGAAAAGCAATTGACGGAATATAAACTGGTATTTTTTACGAATATCTCTCATGAATTCCGTACTCCGCTTACGTTGATTCAGGGAGCATTGGAGAAAATGTACCGGATAGACGATATTCCTCAGGCATTATTGCATCCTTTGAAGGTGATGGATAAAAGTACCCAGCGCATGTTGAGGCTGATTAATCAGTTGCTGGAATTCAGGAAGATGCAGAATAACAAATTGGCTCTTTCTCTGCAGGAAACAGATGTAGTTGCTTTCCTGTATGAAATATATCTAAGTTTCAGTGACGTGGCAGAACAGAAAAATATGGATTTCCGCTTTTTGCCGTCAGTGCCATCCTACAAAATGTTTATTGATAAAGGAAACCTGGATAAAGTGGTTTATAACTTGCTCTCAAATGCTTTCAAATACACTCCTTCGGGTGGAACAATTCTGTTCTCTGTAAATGTGGATGAGGCAAAGAAGTGCTTGCAGATTCAGGTAGCCGATACGGGAGTAGGCATCCCTAAAGAGAAGCAGAGTGAACTGTTTAAGCGCTTTATGCAAAGCAGTTTCTCTGGAGATAGCATTGGGGTAGGGCTGCATTTGAGCCATGAATTGGTGCAGGTACATAAAGGAACCATTGAATATGAAGATAATGAAGGAGGAGGTTCTGTATTTATCGTATGTATTCCAACCGATAAAACGGTTTATTCGGAAAAAGATTTTCTGGTGCCCGGCAATGTTCTGTTGGAAGAAGCGAATATGCAAGCTCACCATTTGCAGGAACTTTCAGAAGAATATCAGGAACATGAGAAGGCTGTTACTTCATCGAGAAAACATAAAATACTAGTAATTGAAGATGATAATGATATTCGTGGATTCTTGCAAGAGGAACTAAGTGCTTATTTTGAAGTAGAAGTGGCAGCAGATGGAATATCCGGATTTGAAAAGGCATGCAACTATGATGCTGATCTGATTATCTGTGATGTGTTGATGCCCGGAATGACCGGTTTTGAAGTAACCAAGAAATTGAAAACAGACTTTGCGACAAGCCATATTCCCATTATTTTACTGACTGCATTGACTTCGCCGGATAAACATCTGGAAGGTCTTGAGGCGGGAGCGGATATTTATATTGCGAAGCCATTTAGCTTTAAGCTTTTGCTTGCGCAAGTGTTCCGGCTGATAGAGCAATGCGAAAAGTTGCGGAAGAAATTCTCCAGTGAACCGGGAATAGTACGTCCTGCTTTATGTAACACGGACCGGGACAAGGAATTTGCAGACCAGTTGGTAGCTGTAGTCGAAAAGATTTATTCTCAATACAATATTTCTATTGATGAATTTGCGCAAATGATGGGGATGGGACGAACTGTGTTTTATAAGAAATTACGCGGAGTGACAGGGTACTCACCGAATGAGTATTTACGTGTTGTCCGAATGAAGAAGGCTGCCGAATTGTTTTTGACCGAAAGGAATCTGACTGTTGCGGAAGTCTCTTATAAAGTTGGTATTAACGATCCCCTTTATTTCAGCAAATGCTTTAAGGCACAGTTTGGAGTATCTCCTTCTGCTTACCAGAAAGGGGAGAGAAATAAAGCTTAGAGTTTACGTTGAATCTGGTCTATGAAAAGTTGACCAGATTCAACGTAAGATTGTTTATCAACTATATATGGAGGTCTAATTTGTAGATTTCACTTCCGGCAAGCAGGAAGCAGCCTGTACCGAAATCTTCAAAATCAGGAACTTTATCATAAGTGACAGGCTGACTGTCTTTCGGTTCTTTGCCGGTTCCCTGTACATAGCCAAGAAAACCATTTGGGTGAACTGCATCTTTCACCATGGCATTCCATGCCTTTATGATTACAGGCAGATATGTCTTTTTATCCAATAGCCCGTTACGTACCCCCCAGGACATGCCGTATACAAAAAGGGCTGTACCGGAAGTTTCTTTGCCTCCAAAGTTTGTCGGGTCGTGGAGGCTGACATTCCAAAAGCCGTCTTCACGCTGACATTGTTTCAGTGCTTTGCTCATAGTCAGAAAATCATTGATGTAATCCTGACGATGTTTTTCATCGGATGGAATTTCATTCATAACTCGTACTAAAGCTGCATATACCCATCCGTTTCCACGGCTCCAGTAACAGTCTTTACCATTCGGTTCTTTGTATGGAGGATCGAAATCATGATCTCGCCACCATAAACCGTCTTTGGGGTTGAACATTCCGTTTTCTCCATGTTGGTTGCGGGTATATTCATACATGTCCCACATCTTATCAAAGTATTTCTGTTCACCTGTAAGTTTTCCCATTTTGGCAAATATCGGCATCCCCATCTGGATGGCATCTATCCACCACCAGTCATTTACTTGTGGAGTGTTGACCAGCATATCCATATTGGCTTTCGTTTTCCGTATTTTTTCAGGATCAGGACAAATGTTGTATAAATCAAGATAGATTTGGCTGGCGCAGTAGTTATCAGCATTACGGGTGGTTGTTCCCCGGTGGAATCCCCATTGGTGATAATCTGCCCATTCCTTGGCATAGAGGTAATATTCGTCTGCAGGATAGATGGAATAGAGTGCCATTAGACCCTCGTAATACACACTCCGTGTCCAGATATTACTAGGACGAACCACTTTTTTGACAAAAGAAGGAGTGCGATAATCAGCATATTTCTTCATAAAATAGTCGTTCACCTGGAGGGTTACTTTGAGAATTTCTTTTTTATCGGGAACTGTCTGTGCTTTTATGTTCCCATAACTCAATATTACTCCGATAAAAAATGGTATAAGATGCTTTTTCATTGTATAATAAATTAATAGGTATAGGCGGTTGATGCGCCCAATATTAGTTGGTTGATGCTAAACGTGTTGGCGCATTATTCATCAGTCGCCGTATTAGTACATCAAATATGGTATCCATATTGTTTCGGCGATTGAACCTGAAATGATACTCGT